>Ga0307511_10004686_pt1 | contig 13981 bp, 13 predicted proteins | sample 13_EM_MG_FD_200266 | JGI IMG/M metagenome (GOLD analysis project Ga0307511, IMG submission 200266) | Populus trichocarpa ectomycorrhiza microbial communities from riparian zone in the Pacific Northwest, United States - 13_EM | ecosystem: Host-associated > Plants > Roots > Unclassified | place...
CCGGTCAGGTCCGCCCCGTTGAGGTGGGCGCCTTTCAGATTGACCGGCCGGGCCACCTCCTGCGCACGGATGCGCCGGGCCAGCTCGGCGGCCCACGGGTACGGTCCGTCGGCGGCCACGGGAGGGCTACCGGGCGGCGTGTTCCAGTACCGGCGGTCGGTCAGCCGTATCTCCGTTCCCCCGTCCAGGGCATCGGGTATCAGGATCCGGAGCGCGAGCCGGACGACCGGCTTGAACACGGTCGGGGTGACGACCCCCACGACCAGCGCGATCAGGGGCCTGAGCGCATTCGCCGCCCCCGCCGTGCCGGCCAGAGTCGCCGCCGCGCAGCCGACCGCCGCACCCAGAAGCGCGTGCACGCACAAGCCCGCGACGAGGGCGCCGGCGCCGGGCCCGTCGGGGTAGTCCCACCGCCCGTACCGGTTCCCGAACGGGTCCTCGTCGCGCAGGACGGCAGCCCGGACGACAAGACATCTGTACAGGGCGGCACCGACCAGCCCCCACACCGCATATGACCACATGCGGTAACGATATGGGCCGGGCGTCGATCACCAACAGCGCCATTCCGCAGGCTGGTTGACGCCGCACCGGGGTGGCCGACCGGGGCTGCTTCACGGCGCCCGGGCCGGCCGCGACGGGCCGGTCACGATCCTCACCGCGTCCGGCTCGGCAGCACACCGCACAGGAAGACGGTGTGCGACGGTGGCAGTTCACCGTTTCTCCTGTTGTCCGTCGTGGCCGCCCCGGACCCGCCCCTTACCGTGCTCCGGCCTCGACCTCGCCACTGAGCAGGCTGCCCGCGCCGGGAACGACCGTGGGCAGGCCCAGCTCGACGAGGGCGCGGTATGCCGTCGCGGTGGCCGCCGAGAGCACGGGGAGCCCCGCCGCTTCCTCCACCGGCTGGATCGACGGCAGCGAAGGCATCTGGACACAGGCGGACAGAACGAGTGCGTCGGCCCGTGACAGGTCCAGGCGCCGCCAGTGCTCGCGCAGGTCGGCGGGGTCGAGGCGGGCGACGGCCAGGTTGTCCGGTACCTCCAGGCTCAGCGCGTCCACCACCTCGATGCCCGCGTCCTCGATGTAGTCGGCCACGAGCTGCGTGAGCGGCTTCAGATACGGCGTGACGATCGCGACCCGCCCGGCTCCCAGGGCCCTGATGCCGTCGAGCAGAGCGCCCGCGCTCGACACCACGGGGGCCTGGGAGCCTTCTGCGCGCAGCACTCCGGTGATCTCGTCCTCGGCGGTGCAGTGGTGCCCCGGCCCCTGCGCCATGATGGCCACGAGGCAGGCCGTGACGACCACGTCGGGCCGGGCGTCGGCCAGTTCCAGTGCCGCTCGCCCGGTCTGCGCGTTCATGGCGCGCAGCTGCTCGGGCGTGACGTGCTGCATGCGCATACGGCTGCTGTGGAAGACGAACCGGTCTTCCGGAACCAGGGACTCCCGCTGTCGCATCATGCGCGGCAGCTCCGTCTCCATGGTCAGGTTCGAGCTGGGCACGATCATGCCGATGTGGTGGTCGGTCACGGGATCCTCCGGGTGTGGTCGGCCACCGGGTATCCGGAAGCCGCCGCCGCGGAGTCAGGAGTCCTCGGTGAGTCCCTCCCAGTGGTCGGCGAGGGACGTGAACAGGTGCATGATGTGCTCGCGCTGCTCCGGTCCGAACGGCTCGAGAAGCCGCTCGTCGAGCCTTCGGGCGCGGAGGTTTGCGTCGTGGAGGGTCTCCTCACCCTCCTCCGTGAGATAGAGCAGCTTGCGCCGGCCGTCGTCCGCGGCCGTCCTGCGCACGATCAGGCCCCGGTTCTCCAGGCGCCGGGCGACGTCCGCCATCGTCGACGTGTCCAGGGAGACCGCTGACGCCATGGAACGCTGGTCGCTCCCCGGAGCCGCGTCCACGGCCTGGAGCACGGCGAACTGCGGGCCCGTGAGCGTCGGGTCGACGGCACGGATCCAGACCGCCAGATACGCCTGGTAGAGGCGGCGGACCTGGTAGCCGGGCGCAGCGGTGAGCTCCGGGGGAGGCCCGGGAGGCGTGGACGTCGGGGCTGTGGTTTCGTCACCCATGAAGCCCACTTAAGCACGGCACTTGATCGAGTCGTCAGCCGGAGGGGCGATCTCCGGGAACCCGTGCGCCGACGTCACACCAGCATCGGGCGCAGCACCTGGCGCAGGGCCGCGAGTGCGGCGCGCGGGCTGTCCCAGAACAGCATGTGGCCGGCGTCCGGAACCTCGGCCAGTACGGCCGACGGCAGCAGCCGGGCCGCCTCCGCCGCGCCTTGCGCGGTGACGACCGGGCTGTCCGCGCCGTACAGGAGTGCCGTGGGCCGGGGCACGGAGGGCCACCACGCGAAGAAGTCCTCGCTCTCGAAGCCGCGGTGCGTGGCGGTGACGGCCTCCGGGTCGCAACTCGCCAGCCAGCGCGCCCGTAGCTCCTGCTCCCGGCGCGGCCAGCGCGGCCAGGACCGGGCCACCTCGTCCGCGTCGGTACCGCTCCGCGCCTGCGCCAGCTGGTCGAGGAAGACGTCCAGGGAAGTGGGATAGGGCCCGCGTCCGGGGCCGCTCATCGGCGGGTCGCCCAGCACGGTGCCCCGCAGCGCCACCTTGGCCCGGACGGCGGTCACGGCCGCGATCCGCGCTCCCATGGAGTGCCCGAGGAGGACCGGCCGGTGCAGACCGAGGCCCGCGACGACGGCCTCGGTGTCCTCGGCGTACTCCTCCAGCCCGTACGATCCGCCGCCGTCGGACAGCCCGCGCCCACGGACGTCGACGACCAACGGCCTTACGAGAGACGTAAGTTCGCGGGCCACGAAGTCCATCGCGACGGCCGGACTGGTGATGCCGGGCAGCACGACCAGCGGGACGCCGTCACCCCCGTAGTCCAGGACGTGCAGGCGTGCGCCGCCCGAGCGGACCCAGCGGCTGGTGGCGGGTACGTCTGCGAGATCGGCGAGTGCGGACTGCGCGAGCAGGCGGGTGGATGGGGGCATGGGATTCTCCAAGTGCGCGGAACGGCAAGGGGGTTACGGGGTTGTCCTCGGCAGTCCGTCGAGGTACCCGACGGCGTCCTTGACGTCGATCACGTCGCCGTACTTGGCCTGGATGTCGAAGAGGTTCGCCTCGTGCGGACCCTGCGCGCGGTCCCCGACGCACTCCCTCGGCACCAGCACCGAGAACCCGGACTGCACGGCGTCCACGGCGGTGGCCCGTACGCAACCGCTGGTCGTCGCCCCGCACACCAGCACTGTGTCGCGGCCGAGTCCGGTCAACAGGGAGGCCAGGGACGTACCGAAGAAGGCGGACGCACCCTTCTTCACGACCAGGTGGTCCTGCGGCGCCCGGGGGAGCCGCGGGTCCAGCGCGACCTCGTCGCCGCCTTCGACCAGGCTCCGCATTCCCTGCGCCTTGTGCAGCCAGGTGACGGCGTCGCCCGCCGCCTCGGCCGGTGTGTAGGCGATCGCCGTGAACACCACCGGTACGCCGGCCGGACGCGCCGCGGCGATCAACCTGCCTGTGGCGCCGACGACTTCGGTGAGGTCGGTGCCCGAAGGGAAGCCCGCTTCGGTGAAGCCGCGTGTGAGGTCGACGACGATGACCGCAGGGCGGCTGCCGCGGCGCACGGGTGCGCCGAACCCGGCCCGTTCGTAGGTCCGTTCCGTGTCCTGTCCGTACCGGGCCTCGCTCATGACGCCCTCCGCAGGGCTCGCAACTCCCGTGCCTGGGCGCCGAGTCGGCCCAGCAGCCAGCCCTCCAGGACACCGAGGACGAATGCTCCCGCCACCAGGCCGTGCTTGGCGGCCCGTGGGCCGAGCAGCATCGCCAGGCCGTCGAGGTCGGAGTCCTGGGCGATGGCCGACCGCGCCGCCACGGGAGCCGTCGGAGTCGAGGCCGCGGGCGAAGACGGCCCGGTCGCCCGGTCCTGGTCCAGCAGGCTCCCCAGGTTCCGTGCGAACTGCTGGAGGATCCGGTCCGACACCGTGACGATCGCGCCCTTGCCGAACTGGACGATCTTGCCGCGGATCACCAGGTCCGTGGAGAGCTGGAGCAGCGCTCCCTCGGGAGCCGCCAGGACTTCGAGCGCGACCTCCGCCTCCGCGTCCCCGCTGCCGTGGGTGTCCGTACCGCGGGCGTGCACCCGCAGCCGCCGCTTCTCGGCGTCGGTCTCCAGAAAGCGGACGGTACCCGCGTAGGAGGCGCTGATGGGACCGACCCGGATCTTCACCCGGCCCCGCCAGGTGTCGCCGTCCTGCCCGTCGAGTGCCGCGCCCGGCATGCAGGACGCGACCCGTTCGACGTCGTTCATCAGGGCGAAGACGTCGTCGGGGGAGGCATTGACCGGCACTGTGTTGGTGAGCTGCATGGGTCAGTGCTCCTTGCCGGCAGGCGTGTCACAGGGGGTGGCGCAGGCCCCGCGCCGGGCCGTCGCGCAGGCGTCGATCGCCTCGACGATGGTCTGGTAGCCGGTGCACCGGCACAGGTTCGAGGCGACCACCTCGCGGATCTCCTCCTTGGTCGCCTCCGGCCGCTCGGCCAGGAATCCGTCGGCGAGCATCAGGAACCCGGGCGTACAGAACCCGCACTGCAACGCGTGGTGCTCGCTGAACGCCCGCTGCAGATCGTTCAAGCCGCTGTCACCGTCCGACAGCGACTCGACCGTACGGATCCGGACTCCTTCGGCCTGCGCCGCGAACATCAGGCAGGCACGGACGGGCTGTTCGTCGACCAGCACCGTGCAGGCGCCGCAGATGCCGTGCTCGCAGCCGACGTGCGTACCGGTCAGCCGCAGGTCGTGCCGCAGTACGTCGACGAGGGTGCGGCGGGGCTCGGTGATCACTTCGTACGGTTCGCCGTTGACGTCGAGGGCGATGAGCTGGAGTCGTGGATGTGTCACGACGGGGTCGGTGTTCATGAGGACAACTCCAGGCTCGGAGCGCCGTTCAGGGCGCGGTGCACGGTCTCGGGGGTGATCGGCGTGTGGTCGAGTTCGACGCCGGTCGGGCGCAGCGCGTCGTTGACGGCGTTGAGGACGGCGGCGGGCGCCCCGATCGTGCCGCCCTCGCCGGCCCCCTTCGCGCCGGTCTCGGTGAACGCGCAGGGTGTCTCCAGGTGGTGGATCAGCACATCCGGGATCTCGTGCGCGGTGGGCACCTTGTAGTCCATGAAGCCGGTCGCCGACGGTTCGCCCTGGGCGTCGTACGTCACCTGCTCGAACAGCGCGCCCGCGATGCCCTGCGCGATGCCGCCACGGCACTGCCCCTCCACGACCTGCGGATTGATGGCGACCCCGCAGTCCTCGACACACACGTACCGCAGGATCTCCACCTGCCCTGTGTCCGCGTGGAGTTCGACGACGCAGCCGTGGGTGGCGTTGGAGAAGGTGCCGTCGTTGAAGACGTCGAAGGTGGCGGTGACCGACAGGCCGGGTTCGATGTCCTTGGGCAGCAAGTGGGCCTGGAGATAGGCGATGTCGGCGATCTCCTCGTAGGTGAGGACATCGGAGGCGTTACGGCGACGGGCCGCGCCGGACGTCAACTCCACCTCGTCGGGGGCGACTTCCCAGCGGGCGGCGGCGATCGCGCGCAGCTTGTCGCCGAGTTTCGCGGCGGCCAGGCGTACGGCGCTTCCGCCGATGGTGATGGAACGGCTGGCGAAGGTGCCGAAGCCGTAGGTGATGCGGTCGGTGTCGCCCTGATGGAGCCGTACCTTGGCGATGTCCAGAACGAGTTCGTCGGCGACGATCTGTGCCATCGTCGTCTCGTGGCTCTGTCCGTGGTTCATGGTGCCGGTGGTGAAGGTGACCGTGCCGCTGGTGTCCATCCGTACTTCGGAGATGTCGAAGCCGGGCACCACCTTCATCTTGCGCTGCGCGAAAGCCGCCGAGCCGTAGCCGGTGCGCTCGCTGAAGCACGCGTAGCCGATGCCCAGGTGCCGGCCCTCGGCCGCCGCCGCTGCCTGCTTCTCGTACCAGCCCTCCTCGCGCACGAGCAGCTCGCAGAGGTTGAGCGACTCCAGGTAGGAGCCCGGGTCGTAAGTGATGTTGTTGACGCCCGTGTACGGGAAGTCGGTGATGACGCTGCGGCGGCGGATCTCGACCGGATCCAGGGCCAGTTCACGGGCGGCGCGCTCGAAGAGCCGCTCCATGACCATGACGTACTGCGGCCGGCTCACCCCGCGATACGGCCCGGTGGGCGCCTTGTTGGTGGTGACCGCGCGGCCCCGCACCCGGTAGGCGGGCACCCTGTAGACGCCGGGCATCTCGGCGGACGCCATCAGCGGCTCGATGCCCGCCGTGAAGGGGTAGCAGGAGTAGGCGCCCATGTCGCAGACCACGTCCGTGTCGAGCGCGAGGATCTTGCCGTCGGCGTCGAAGGCCGCGCGGGCCCGGTAGTGCTGTTCGCGGGCCAGGAAGGAGGCGGTCAGGGCGTCCTTGCGGTCCTCGATCCACTTGACCGGTCGACGGAGTTTCAGCGCGGCTGCCGCAGCGGCGATCTCCTCGCGGCCGACCACGCACTTCTGGCCGAACCCGCCGCCCATGTCGGGCACCACGACCCGCACGGCGCGCTCGTCCAGGCGCAGGCAGCGGGACGCCACCGTCCGTACCTGGTGCGGAATCTGGGTGCAGGTGTGCAGGACGAGCTGTTCCTCGCGGTCGTCCCAGTGGGCCACGGCACCGCGGGTCTCCAGCGGCAGCGCGTTCTGCCGTCCGGTCCTGGTGTCGACCTCGACGACGCAGGGCGCGGAGGCGAAGATCCGGTCGATACCGTCCGTCGCGAAGAGCGAGACGTCCACCAGGGTGTTGTGCGCGGCCTCGGCGTGGACGAGGGGGGCGTCGTCCGCGAACGCCGCCTCCTCGGACATGACCGGGGGCAGCGTGACGTACGAGACCTTCGCGGCCTCCAGGCCGTCTTCCGCCGCGTACGCGTCGCTGGCCACGACGACGGCGATCGGCTCACCGACGTAGCGGACCTTGCCGCGGGCCAGGACCGGCATGGCGGTCGGGACGAACTCCGAGAGCGGGCGCCCCAGTTGAGCGACGATGTCGCCCAGCTCCAGGTCCTCGGCCGTGAACGCGGCGACGACGCCCGGGATGTCGAGGACCGCCGACATGTCCACCGAGGCCAGCTCCGCGTGGGCGACGGTGCTGCGCACGAACTGGGCGTGCAGCATGCCGGGCAGTGCGATGTCGTCGACGAACCGGCCGCGCCCGGCGAGCAGTCGGGGATCCTCGCGGCGGCGAACGGCCTTGCCCACCAACTTCCCTTCATTCATGACGACATGGCCTCCTCGCAGGCGCGTCGGACCAGGTTCCGGACGAGTTCCTTGCGGTAGTGCGTACTGCCCGACGCGTCGGCGGGCGGCTCCACGGCCTCCGCCGCAGCCGCCGCGCATGCCTCGAAGGAACCGCCCTCGGCGAGTACCTCCTCCGCCTCCGGCACCCGGACCGCGGCGGACGCCACCCCGCCGAGGGCCACCCGGCCCCCGTGCACCTCGCCCTCCTGCACATCGAGGTCGACGGCGGCGGCCACCAGGGCGAAGTCCCCGCGCCGCTCGGCGAATTCGGTGAGGGCGGCGTGCGGTGCGGAACGAGGGAAGACGATCTCGACGAGGATCTCGTCCGGGTCGAGGGCCGTCGTGTAGTAGCCGAGGAAGAAGTCCCCGGCCGGGACGGTGCGTTCACCCCGCGGCCCGCGTGCCACGAACTCCGCGCCGAGTGTCAGGGCGAGCAGGCACCACTCGGCGGTGGCGTCGCCGTGCGCCATGCTGCCGCCGACCGTGCCGCGGGTGCGGATCGGCAGGTGCCCGATCCACGTCATGGCTCTGTTCAGGACCTCGAAGCCCGCCTCCAGCACCCCGGCCGGGTCTCGCTCCACCGTGTGGTGGGTGGTGAGTGCCCCGATGCGCAGTGCGCCGTCGGCGTCCCGGTGCATCCGGTCCAGTTCCCGCAGGCCACCTATGTCGACGAGGTGCCGCGGCCGGGCCAGCCGGTAGTTCATCATCGCGACGAGACTCTGTCCGCCGGCGATGACCTTGGCGTCGTCGCCGAGTTCGGCCAGCAGCCGCGCGGCACCGTCGACGTCGTGGGCCCGGTGGTACTGGAAGGGGGCGGGCTTCATGGTCCTCCGTAAAGGTGGCTGGGCGGCCCGGGAGGGCCGGGGGTGGCTCAGAGCGCCGCCTGCTCGGCGATGCCCAGAGGTGTGCGGGCCGTCGGCGTCTCCTCCTCACCGGCGTCCAGGACCCGTCCCTTCGTCTCCGGTGCCGCGAACGCCATCCAGACGACGGCCAGCAGCACCGCGACCCCCAGGACCGCGAAGGTCGTCGCCAGCCCCAGCGCGGGCCACATGAGCGAACCGAACAGCAGCGGGGCGAATCCGGTGAGCGCCCGGCTGACCGAGGAGGCCCAGCCGAAGCCGCTGGCCCGGAGCTCGGTGGGGTACAGCTCCGAGGCGTAGGCGTACAGGACGGGAACCGTGAGCTGGATCAGGAAGCCGAAGACGGCGATTGCCACGACGGACCCGGTCGGCAACTTCATCACCAGCGCGAACACGACCAGCGCGGCGGACGCGATCGGAGCCGAGACCCCGATCAGCCACTTGCGGCCGACGATGTCGACGAGCGCAGTGGACACCAGCACACCGATGATTCCGACACCGCTCATCAAGGTGGTCTTCATGAAGGCCGCCGTGTCGCCGAGACCCTCGTCCTTGAGGATCGTCGGCATCCAGCTCAGGGCCGCGTAGTAGACCAGCATGATGGTGGCGAACAGCGCCCAGGCCGCGGAGGTGATGCGCGGGCTGAACTTCCATACGCGGCGCAGCTGTTCGATCGCGGCGGCCACGCCGCGCGGACCGGTCTCGGCGACGGGCTCCGGGATCGTGTACAGCACGGCCGGGGCTCCGGTACGGGCGACCAGGTCGTCGATGACCTGCCTTGCCTCCGTCTCGCGGCCCTTCTTCGCCAGGTAGACGGGCGACTCCGGGATGCCTCGGCGGGCCCAGAACAGCAGCAGCGCGGGCAGGACCATCGTCGTCAGCATCCACCGCCAGTTCCCGTCGAGCGACAGCATCGCCGTCGACACGAACCCGCACAGCGTGACGCCCACCGGCCACCACACATCGAGCCCGGTCAGCACCCGGCCCCGGTACTTGCGCGGCGAGAACTCGCTCACCAGCGCGTAGTCCACCGGTATGCAGCCGCCGAGGCCGATGCCCGCGAGGAAGCGCAGCGCGAGGAAGACCGGGTACGTGGGCGAGAGCGCGCCGAGGACGGAGAACAGGGCGAAGACCAGCAGCGTGACACTGAAGGCCTTCTTCCGGCCGATCCGGTCCGCGACCGAGCCCCAGGCTATGGCACCTACGGCCATGCCGACGAGGTTGGCCGTGGCGACGTAGCCGCGTTCGCTCAGCGAGAGGCCGAAGTGCTCGCCCACGAGCGGCATCAGGAAGCCGTTGAGGGCGATGTCGTACGCGTCGAAGAGGTAGCCGAGGCCACCGATGATGAAGATCTTTCCCTGGACGGACCATCTCCAGGGCAGTTCCTGAACGATCTGATCGCCTGTTTTCACGTTCGCTCCACGGGGTTGCGTGCCTGGTACGTGCCGCACGATTTCGGACGTGCTTTTTCGCGGGGCTCCGGTGTGCGGACCGGATGGTGCGTGCAGGGGGTGGCAGTTCTGAGGGGGTTCAGCGGGCGAACTGGTACGAGAACGCGCCGAGATCCGGGTCGTTGAGCGGGGTGCCCGACCACAGCCAGTCGTAGGACAGGTCCGACTCCCCGTCGAAGTTCCTCAACTTCTCGTCCCTGGCCCGCTGTTCGGGGCCGTCGGGCAGGTGGTAGAAGGTCTTGTTGCGCAGGGAGGCGTCCTGCACCATGCCGGCGTGCTTGGCCCGTCGGTCGACGTAGCGGCGCAGTGCTCCCTCGACGCCGGCGGAGGTGACCGCGCCGAGTTCCTCGGCCAGTACGGCGGCGTCCTCCATGGCCTGCGAGGCGCCCTGTGCCTGGTAGGGGAGCATCGCGTGGCAGGCGTCCCCGAGGAGGGCCACCCGGCCGTCCGTCCACACCGGGTCCCGGCGCCGGTGGTGGAGCGCGAAGGCGGAGACGTCCTCCTTCGCCTTCGACAGCATGGCCGGCACCCGGTCGTCCCAGCCGGGGAACGCGTCCACGAGGTCCTGCGCGGTCGCGGACACACTCCACTTCGCGGCGACCTCGTCCGTGCAGGGCACGCACGCCACGACGTTGAGGTACTCGCCGCCACGGATCATGTAGTGCACGAGGTGCCGGTCGGGCCCGTACCAGATGGTGCTCTGGAACCGGTCCACGAGCCAGCGTGTCGACGGGTCGGCGGCGATCAACTCACCTGGGATCAGCGCCCGGTAGGCCATCTCGCCGGAGAACAGCAGGGTGTCGGGGGCGCCCATCAGCTCGCGGGTCCGTGAGCGGATGCCGTCGGCGCCGACGAGCGCGTCGCAGGCGTACCGGCGGCCGTCCTCGGTGACCGCGACGGGACGTTCGGGGTCGGTGCGGTCCAGGTCGACGACCTTGCTTGCGGTGTGCACCCGGACGACGGGGCCGGGTCCTGCGGGGTCGACGCACGCGTCCAGCAGGACGCGGTGGAGGTCGGCCCGGTGGTAGTGCCAGTAAGGGGCGTTGAACTGGTCCTTGCAGCGCTGCCCGAGCGAGGTCAGCCCGATGATGCGGCCGTCCTGCCACCGCCGTCGCACCTGGTCGAGCGGCTCGGTGTGGATGGCCTCCATCTGCGGACGCAGCCCGAGCCCCATCAGCACCCGGCTCGCGTTGGGCGCCGTCTGGATGCCCGCGCCGGCCTCGCCGAGCTCGGACGCCTGCTCCAGGACGGTGACCCGCAGACCGCGCTGCCGCAGTGCCAACGCGGTGGTCAGCCCGCCGAGACCTCCTCCGACGACGGTGACTTCGTACGACTGGCTGGGCGCCACACTTCCTCCAACTCGCGTGCGGGTACGGGTGGTTCGGCTCGTGGGAAAGGGCCGACGCGGTCAGCGGTCGGTGAGCTTCCCGTCCGTGACGACCTCGACGTCGTCGACCGTCACGGTGCAGCCGCGCATCGCGATGTCGAGATGCGCGTACGACTCACGCCCCAGGACCGGATGCGGCCCTGTCGACCACAGGAAGTTGCCGGCGAAGGCGCGGGCGTCCATGCCCATCAGGTCGTCCTTGCCGTACATCGCCGTGGCGAACCAGTCGGCGGTACGCATCAGGCCCCACCCCATGTGGGAGAGGCTGCGCGCCCACTGGTCCTGGGCGTCCTCGAAGAAGGTCGACAGCAGTTCGGCCTCGGCGCCGCCGGACACCTTCTCGATGTGCCCGCCGGCGATCTGCAGGGTGACGGGGGAGCGGACGTACTCCTTGAAGGGCAGCAGGATGTCGCCCTCGGCGAGCACGATCTGCCCGTCGGAGATCTCCGGCCAGCACAGCACCATCGTGCTCGGCCAGTGGTCCCAGCGGCCCGGATCGTCGGCGAAGCCGCACTGGAACTCCGGCTTGGATCCGGCGAGTTGGACGGTGAGGTCGGTTCCCGCGTCCGAGGTGACCCGCATGACGGACGACCGCTTCAGCAGGTCGACGCCCTCCAGCACCTCTGCCTTGTCGCCCTCCTTGGGGAGGTTGCGGATCAGCACGTCGGGGGCGTCGCAGACGAAGATGATGCGGGTGCCGGCGCGCAGGATCTCCTGCTGGACCGGCGCGTGGATGAATCCCTCGCGGGTCAGGTCGACGACCAGGTCGGCAGACTTGAGCAGGTCCTGCGCGGTGCTGTCGTTGAGGACGGAGACCAGTCCCGGGCCCGCGCCGGTGTGGGTGCTGGGCATCGGCGCGGGGCTGCCGCCCGGCACGGTCGCGGAGATGACATGCGCCCCGCACGCCTTGGCGGCGCCGAACGCGGCCGCGACGTAGTCGCCGCGGCTGCCGGGCTCGGACAGCACCACGACATGCTCGTCGCTGCGCAGCTTGCACAGCCGCAGCTCGCGGGTGAAGGCGTCGAGCAGGTCGACGGAGGAAAGATCGAACACGGGCTTCTCCAGGTTTCGCCGAAGGGTGCCGACCGCGCTCTTCCGCCGCCTGCGGGCATGGCGCAGGCACGCTCCGGGCACGGCGACGGGTGGGAGAGCGAACAGGGGGAGAGTGGAGGGAGACGGGGAGCGGAGGCAGGGTGGATCGACCCCGCGGTGCATGGGTTGAGCAGCGGATTCGGGGCGGTGGGGTGCCGCCCGACAGAGATAATCCGAGCACGTACTATCTCTGCTTGGCAAGGGGTTGTGCGCCGAGTTAACACGGTTATTTCATGACGGGCAGTCAGGGTGGGCGTGAACTTCCGGGCTGACCTCCGCTTTGCATGCGCACCGCTCTGGGGCGCCCCGCCTGGATCTCCAACCGCATCGCCGAGTACAAGGTCAAGCTGTCGCGGGCCGACTGGGAGGGCCGCAAGTACCGCGGGTTCCCCGGGCAGCAGGTCAAGCTCCAGTTCATGAAGAAGGGCGCCGCCCGCTACGCCACGGTCAAGACCGTCACGACGGGCAACGCCCGGCAACTGACCACCGAGGTGACCGTCACCTCGGCAGACAGCTGGTGCTGGTACTTCTGTGACTTCGCGATCTGGGTGACCGAGTGGCTGGTGAGCCGTCGTCGGTGGTGGGCACGTCTGGCCCGTGCCTGGTGGAGCCTGTGCCGGATGGAATATCCGTCCACCTGGCGCTCGCCCCTTCCAGCCGCGGCGCTGATCACCGATGCCGGGCGGAGCCGGTTCTCAGCCCTGGGACTCGATCTCGGTGTCTGCGACGGCGATGGCGACGCCGAGAGCCGTGGCGATGTTGCCGGCCGCGGTCATGACGCGGGCGGTGCCCACGATAGGCGCGATGGCGACCAGGACGTCCTGCAGCTGGTCGGCGGTCAGGCCGGTCTTGAGGGCGGGGTCGATATGCGCCACGTACGAGATCGGAGGGGCGTCCGAGGCGGCAAGCGCGGCGATACGCGTGAGGATGAGCAGGTCCGGGGTCATCCCGCATCGCTCGATCGAGTCGACCGTCATGGCGGCGAGGGTGTCAAGGACAGGTGTTTCCGATGAAGTGGACATGCTGTATGCCCTCCTGGTGAGATTCGACCCCGAGAGACAACAGGCGGAAGAAACCGAGTTCTGCGAACGAGGGATCCCCTTCCACGGTAGAACGCTTCCCGGCCTCGCGCGCGGGGGCGCATGGTCCGTCGCGCCGGAGAGAAGCTCCGAGCGCCCGGCCGTGAGGATGTCCGATCTCGCGCTTGGCCTCAGAATGGGCGTAATCGACTCTTCTCTTCCGAAGGGGAGACACCCATGAAGGACCTGAAGTTCGAGCAGAAGCGGTCTCTGTCGCGCTTTGAGGCTGCTGACCAACTCACGGCACTCGCAGCCGCGCTGAGGGAAGGCGGGGATGTCGACCTGGAACTCGGCCTCGGAACGCTCAGCCTGCGCATCCCCGACGACCTGCGCAGCGAGACAGAGGTCGAGATCGGCAATGGGGAGATCGAGCTGGAGATCGAGTTCAAGTGGCCGACCACGCCGCCCCGCACGACGCCGTCGCGAACGGTCGCAGCCACGAAGAAGGCCAGAGGGGCCAAGAAGGCGCCCGCCGAGCCCGGCCGAAGCAGCACGCGCACCAGCAGGAGCAAGAACACCAAGCGGTCCGCGTCGAAAGCGAACTGAGGCATCCGCCACCGACTCCCGCGGCAGTCCCAAAGCCCATCAGAGGTCGAGGCCCTCCGGCCGTTCGGGGAGTTCTGCGGGGGCGGCGAAGTAGTCGCGGGCGCGTGAACGGCCGTACTCGTCAGGTCTGTTGAGGAAGATGCCCGCTCTGCCGGTGGCAGGGGCGGCGGGCAAGGCGCATGGTCGGCTGTGAGGGGACAGGAACCGGGAACTCGACAACGGCCGCATCAGAACCTCTCGGTGATGACGGATCACACGGTGACGATCCGTCATGCTGCCGTG
>Ga0307511_10004687_pt1 | contig 13981 bp, 5 predicted proteins | sample 13_EM_MG_FD_200266 | JGI IMG/M metagenome (GOLD analysis project Ga0307511, IMG submission 200266) | Populus trichocarpa ectomycorrhiza microbial communities from riparian zone in the Pacific Northwest, United States - 13_EM | ecosystem: Host-associated > Plants > Roots > Unclassified | place...
TAGAGTATATATATTAATGTGTTTCAAATCCCACATTTGAAGAAAAAAAAAAAAATCGGGTCTCGTCCGGGTTCGTCCGGGTTTGGCCGGGCTGTTGCCACAGCAGGTCTTTTGTTAAACCCGGACCGGTCCAGCCACCGGGTCGACCGGGTCCCGGGTCGACCTGCCGGGCCGGACCGGGTTTAATAACTGTGCTTTCATGGTTAGCAGACTGATCATAAATCTTGTAGACAAAAAAAAAAAAAGTTATGGATTGAAAGACATAACCCTTCGAGGCCAATCCAGCAACCAAATATATCTGTTCGGAAGAAATTTATTACAAATATATGCCTACAATTTTATAATTATACTTATTTGACCTAACTCGAGATCGGCTAAAATATATGTTTGGTGTTGTGGTCTAAATTATTTTTTAAAAATGTTTTTTATTTAAAAACATTTTTTTATTTTAAAACGCATAAAAAATAAAAATGATACCCTCTCAAATACTTTTCAAATTCAAGATTTGGATTGTGAATTGATTTGTGAATTTTTAGATAAATATAAGTTATGGAGTTTTTAAGGATATCTGTTTTAAATAAAAATATGTTTACGACGAGCTCCTGACTAAGCTAAGTTTTGTAAGTTTATCCATCTAGCTATGCTTAGTCTTAATCATAATAATGGTTTATGAAAATGATACTTAAGAGTAGGCTATTACCACATCCAATATTGACAAATCGTAAGTAAATAGTTTATTTGAAAATCAGGAGAACTGACCTGGATGTTCGTGTTTCATCGTGATTAGATTATTTTTTTATAAAAAATAATATTTAGATATTAAAATAAGGTTAAAAAATAATATAAAAAAACCGCTCATGATAAATGTGTAACAACATTAATTAAAGTTAAGACAACATTGCTTATTTTTTACAACACATGCTACCCATAATGAAATAGAAGACAATGAGAAAAAGAATTATTATATGAAAGCCTATTTCTTACCATTAGGAGTCGTTGCACGCGCCGTTCAAAGCGCGTGGTGGCCCCAACGTGCCATCAGTTTTTAAAATTCAAAAATATTACTTAAATATTAAATTACTTTAACTCTCAATCAAACCTCCAATTAACAAGAAAATCAAGGCTAAAAAACCTTAATACCCCTAAACTCAATTACTTACATTTATTGTATTCAAGGGTGCATGTGCAATTTGACTATTTATAAAAAATAAAAATATTGAGATACCTCTGCCCCCACTATGTTGATTCTTTTATCATCAATGATATTTTTTTACTTTGCTGTAATTAAAAATATTGAATGAACAAAAAATATTACCAGTCAAATCTACAATGACTTATAAACCGTGTGAAAATACAAAAACATCTCTGGCTCCAAGACAAGTGTTTTTTTTTAAGACCATAGACATAATTAAACTATTTTAGTGAATAGTGAATTGTCCATATGGCTACAAGAAACCCCTTTCTTTTTAGTTATTTTTTTATTAGTTTTGTTATCATTATCATTGTTATTACTATTATTATTACTATTAGTATTATTACCATTACTATCATTACTACCACCACCACAATTATTATTATTATTATTATTATTATTATTATTATTATTATCACTACTACTACTAACACCATTACTACCACCACCACTACTTTCATCATCATCATCATTATTATTACTAATATTAATAATAGCATTAGTATCATTACTTCTACTATCATTATTATTATCATTATTATTGAAATAACAAAAAATATAAACTTGATTTGAAAAGTATTATTACTATTATTATTACTACCACCACCACCACCACAACCACTTTTATTATTATTATTATTATAACAATCATCACCACTACTATTACCGCATATTCTCCTTGGAAAAGAAAAACTTTATCATTCGACTATATTTGCATTTATTGTCTTGATATTGACACGCATTATCTGGATTTTATTTGTGAATAGCTAAGTTAGATATTCTTTTCGAGACCATTCTTATTATATTTTCATTATCTATCTAATATAATCATATTATATTTAATTAATAGACTACACATAATACATTATACTATACTTTAAAACGTGTGGGAAAAACACTTTGTAGGTACTGTGTACATAGACTCATTGCATTGTATATCACACTATAGACATAGCGTGTTTGCACTGTTAACGACACTTTAGTACCTGGAGGGCGTTGTCTTTTCTGTTTATTAGTCAAAAAGTTCTACTGGGTTTGGCTTGGCTGCCAAACTCAACGCTATTAGATCCCACTTTCAGCCAAACCTACTATTCTTAGGTCTGGCTGGGCTGTCAAATATTTTTAATTTTATTTTTTTTTCTTTTTAGATTTTTTTCTTTTCTCTTATTGAATTTTTTTTTCATATAGTAAAAAAGATATAAATTGATAGGTACTGTGTACATAAACTCATTGAATTGTTGACCACACTGTAGACATAGAGTGTTTGCACTATGAACGATACTGTAGCACCTGAGGGGCATTGTCTTTTCTGTTTATTAGTCAAAAAGTGCTATTGGGTCTGGCTCGCAGTCAAATATTTCCAATTTTATTTTTTTGTCTCTGTAGATTTTCTATTTTTTTCTTATTTAATTGTTTTTTCATACAGTAAAGAGAAATTAAATTGATGAGATTTTTTTATATTGTACAAAAGTTGGGTGATGATAAAAAAAAATAACATTTCAATATATTTTTTAAAAAATATATTTTAAAAAATAATTATTACGTAATAATATAATAGCTAGCATATTGGTCCGTGCTCCACAGCGGGTCAATACCAATTTGTTTTTCAAATGTAAAAATACTTGAGTTGGGTTAAAAGTACGAAATGTATTTGTACCATCATCATCTTTAAATAAAGTATTTTCTACAGCAGCATCATGAATAGCGCATAGCAGAGCAGTGCTCAATACACCGGCAACTAATTTCTTTCCCTTTAATTTTTTTCCTTTTAAGATATTTTCAATTTTTTTTTCATCTTTGAACTTTTTTTTCTTTTCTCTTATTGATTTTTTTCCATACTGTAAAGAGAAAATAAATTGATGTGATTTTTTTTATATTGTACAAAAGTTGGGTGATGATAATTTTTTTCCTTTGAGGTTGGGTTGAATTTTCTTATTCAAGCATGTTTGTTTTTGCCTTTAAAAAATGCTTTAAAATTTTTTATTTTTATTTATTTTTTCCTTTAATTCAAATTAATATTTTTTGATATTTTTGTATTATTTTGATGTGATGATATAAAAAATCAATTTTAAAAAGTAAAAAAAAATATTATCTCAATATATTTTTTTAAAAAATATATTTTTAAAATAACCATTACTTAATAATATAATAGCTAGCATATTGGCTCGTGATCCATAGCGGGTCAATAACAATTTTTTTTTCAAGTGTAAAAATTCTTGAGTTGGGTTAAAAGCACAGAATGTATTTACACCATCATCATCTTCAAATAAAGTATGTTTTACAGTAGCACCATGAATAGCGCATAACAGAGTAGTGCCCAATACACCAGCAACTAATTTTTTTCCCTTTAATTTTTTTCCTTTTAAGATATTTTCAATTTTATTTTTTTCCTCTTTAATTTTATTTCTTTTCTCTTATTGAATTTTCTTTCATATTGTAAAGAAGAAATAAATTGATGTGACTTTTTTTATTTTGTATAAAAATTGAGTGATGATAATTATTTTTTATTTCAGGTTAGGTTGAGTTTTCTTACTAAAGCGTGTTTGTATTTACGTTGCTTTTAAAAAACATTGAATTTTATTTATTTATTTATTTACTTCAAATTAATATTTTTTGATGTTTTTGTATTATTTTGATGTGGTGATATAAAAAATAAATTTTAAAAAATAAAAAAATATTATCTCCATATATTTTTTTATAAAAAATATTTAAAAAATAGTACTGTAGACATAGACTCATTGTATTGTGGACCACACAGTAGACATAGAGTGTTTGTCTTGTGGATGACACTTGATGCACCTGGAGGCGTCGTCTTTTCTGTTTATTAGTCAAAAAGTTATGTTGGATCTGGCTTGGCCGCCAAACTCAACGCTATTAAGGCTATTGGGTCCGGCTTGCAGCCTGACACACCGATCTTGAATCTGGCTGGGCATCCAGACCCAACGCTATTGGGTGTCGCTGAGCCGCTAGATATTTCTAATTTTATTTTTTTGCCTCTTTAGATTTTTTTTCTTTTCTCTTATTTAATTTTTTTTCATATGATAAAGAGAAAATAAATCGATGAGACTTTTTTTATATTGTACAAAAGTTGGGTGATGATAATTTTTTTTCATTTGAGGCTGGGTTGAATTTTCTTATTCAAGCATGTTTGTTTTTTTCTTTAAAAAATGCTTTAAAAAAATTTGAAATTTTTTTATTTTTTCCTTTAATTCAAATTAATATTTTTTGATATTTTTATATTATTTTGATGTGATGATATAAAAAATCAATTTTAAAAAATAAAAAAATATTATCTCAATATATATTTTTTTTTAAATAACCATTAAATAATAATATAATAGTTAACATATTGGCCCGTGCTTCTCAGCGGGTCAATGATAAAAAACTTTTCAAATATAAAAATGCTTGAATTGAGTTAAAAAGACGAAATGTATTTGCACTATCACCATCTTGGAGGAGTTGTGGTATAATGACTAATACCACTGTTAGATAAAAAGGATCTTAAGGTGATGAATTTGTCACCATTGTCAGAATATAGTGACTTTATCTTTGTTTGAAATCGTGTTTCGACAAATTTTTTGAATTGTGGAAATATCTTTGAGATATCAGACTTGTTGACCATGGGATAAAACTAGATGTATCTACTAAAATGGTCTACAAAAATGAGATAGTAGCGCGAACCATTTGGTTTGTTAAAATGCCTTGTAGAGTAGCTTCCATTTGTACTGTGTTTCGTTCAATTTGTGTAATTTCTAGAGACCACTAGCTACCATGTTGCAGCTTCTAGACGGTGCAGATAGATTTCATGACCTATCAGGAGATCATGAAATTCTTCAAACGTCAAGGAGTTTTCTCGTGCACGAATGAGAGAAACAATCTCACTGGAATCAGTCCCTAATCTATGAAGGATGTGGAGCGCGAGGTCGTCATCCGAGAATGGCTGATCAATGATGGCAATTTTATCTGACAGTGTCTTTACATGCAAGTAATCAGTGATTGATCTATTTCTGCATTGAATTAATGTAAACTCCTCCTTTAGTTGCATGACCCTAGTTTTGGAACGACTAGCATAAAGAGTATGGAGTTTCTGTCAGGCTTGATGAGATGTTTCTGCATTAGTTATAAGAGGGGTGATCTTGGTTGATGTCAAGGCTAGGATGGCGCTAAGGATGAGTTTATCATGTTTGACCCAGTATGTTCTATATAGGTTCGCAAATGGGTTGAGATCAATTAAGGGACATGGAATGTCACCATTTACATAGTTAGAAAAAGAAGTGTGTTGGGACTGAGGTTTTGGTTTTGATCTGAATGAGAAGACATGGTAGGATTTGAATTGTTCTCGTAGGAGATACCATATAGAGAATTAAAACTGATATGCTTACAATAAATTAACTCTTCTTACCTTATTCAAACGTTTACATAATGTATGTGTGTGTGTGGGTGTATACACACACACACACACACAGAGGTCATACATTGGTTATAGAAGTCCAGTGTAGATAGAACTTTTGGTTAAACTAAGCTTTATCCTTAAGATAGATTACACAAATACAGAGTTGCAGCAGGTTTTAAAAAGCGTGAATATAGACAGCAAATTCTCTTGGATTTCCAGCATTATCTTTATTTATTATACACCCTTCTTGTTTTAGTTTAAGTATAATTAATTTTATTATTAGTATATATTCGAAGTTTTTTATTTTTTATATCAATTATAAATCTAAATATATACTTAGTATTATTATATTATTATTTTTGTTTTGAAAATATTTTTGCTATTAATTATGTATTCTTAAAGATTTAAACTTGGAGATCCAGGCTTTCATTGAAACAATTCATCATGTCTTGTTATGATAAGCTAAAAATACTTGCTTGTTATTCTATAATATATATTTCTTAACTATGATGTAGGGATTCCTAATTATTATTACCATCTCGAATACTATTTTTATGTATTTTTGGGTTTGCTTTTGTTTTATGTGTCCCTACTAATAGTAATTGAAATGATGTGAACTAAATTAAACCCTTCTTCTACAGAAAGAAAAGCGAAAATGGAAATGTGATGGTCTAAATTTATCTACAACCTGTCTCTGCTTTTACCACGGCTATGGCCTGATACACTTTTGTTGTTAATCTTCTTGGCATTCATCTTGCTTCCAGAGCTTCCTCCTCCTCTAGATTCCTTCTCCTCTATTTGTTCTCTCACCACCTTTTTTTCCTGCTTCCATCGGTGTCTTTTTGTCAGGTCTCTTCAGTTTTTGATCATCTCTTGTACTGCTTTCGGACGGTGCTGGAGTTCTCGGTATTCCATCTGATCGGATGGTCTGTTCATACGAGCCTAATTGTAGCTTACTTAGCTCGTCCCTTACTATCGGTATCTGTTTCCCTCTGGAGAGCAGAAGCTCCTGTGTTGGCATTCTATGATCATTTTCCCTTGAGCCTTTCTCTTGTTCAAAGAATAGGACTTGCACAACTGTTCTTAATGGTAGCCGCTCATTCTTTACAGCGTGAGTGCGTACTTCTGGTGACAGTTTTTGGCAGTCTAGGTTCCTGCAGAGACGCTTCTTGTCTGCCTTGCTTAGATCAGGATGCTTCTGTTTTAATTGAAGACAAAAGAGCATGAATATAGTATGATAAATAAAACATGAAGAGCATTAGGGCATGGAAATTATTGAGTTGCTGAACAGGACTTGAGCTTTTTATCTTGGTAACGTATATTGCATATAACTTTTTTACCTTGAGATAAATGTTTATTGCCCTGTAAAGGTCATCATGATCTTTCCTGGCAATATCTGGTAAAGCTTCTGCAACAGATAAAACTTTTGATACCGGCAAGTTGATATCTGTGGCAACTGCTTGAAGGTAAGAGTCAACAAGCTTTCCAATCTTTCTAATTGATCTCATAAACTGGGTGTTTTCTGTAGGTGCTGGTGATGTTCTTCTCCGTAGCAGCAGGAAGCTTTCTAGCACTGCCGCAACCAAGTCAATATCATAATAATATTGATTAGAGGATGAATGTGAAGGAAATAACAGGTCACTAACTGTTGCCTCCTCTAATTGCAGGCTTGATCTCCTTATAAGTTCTGTCTTTGTAACTGTAGATGCGCCTAGGTAGTTAGCAATGCTAAGTAGTCTTAACAAGAAACCAACTGAAACGGACCCTTTATCTGATGGGATCTTATTCACGATGATTTCAAGAATTTTCCGATGCTTATCTGTAACCTCATCAGTCTGAGACACTGAGCTCTCTGGACGTGTGATCTTTGTAGTGTCTGGTAGCCAACGACAGGCATAAACATGCAAAGCTTCACCAATGAGCTGCGGTGGGAGCATATGTGTTGATTTGATAGCTATAATTATGCACCGGAAAAGGTCTATGTCAAGCTCAGATATGTCCTCTGTCCACCAATCCTTCGGAACCAATTGCTGCTGCTTGTTGAACCCTATTCTAGTGTAAGTGTAGGACCATGTGACCTGCAAAGAAAGATGATTTTCCTGAAAAGATTTAGTAATCTAAAGAACAGTTCTGTAATTGTTCATGTAAGGTATTTGTTAACCTTTGCAGGGGGTGTGAGGATTTTTCCAACAATTGAATCAATGCATCTTCTGATGATTCCCAGGTTCTCTGACCACTCAGTTAGCTTGACTGTTGTCTGTAATGTGATAATGGAGTCCTTCCAACCTACTAGAACGCAGGAATTAAAGAAGGCCTCAAGTTTAAGGACAAAATTTCCCTTCTCAACAGCTTCTGTCATTCGAAGGAACTTTGCAGCACAAAATGCAGATACAAAGTTATGAGCACTGAGATTGATTGTTATTCCATAGCAATATTTAGCACACAGCTCAAAAGCATCTTCCCCTCCAGGAATATCATGCAGCTGTATGGTAACAGTACTTGAATCATCAGAATCTGCACACAGCCTTTGTAAGAGGCCACACTTCGGTAATAGTGAAAACTGCAGCTAAGAACAGTAAAACTAATAAGAATCTAAGTCATCTTGGATGAATTTAAGGTTCAGAAAATCAAGAAACGTAGATTAAAAAGTGAAATTGTATTTTACATGCCCTGGCTAAATCATACCTGATGAAGAAGATAATTGATGTTGCTGATTTGTATAACAAGGTCATTAGGTATATCTGATACCACAGACCTGCAATTCAAAAGTACTAACATGACTGAATACAACTCACATATGATATATGCAACTTTAATCTAATAGAATTTAGCGATAGATCAGCATACCTGGTAGCCTCTTCTGTGTAGAAGGTATCGAGCCGCGTCCCAAGTTTCATAAACTTCATTTTCGCAATTTTCTTTTCCTTTAATCAAAAGACAGTGAGAGATTTTAACTTCAGAACAATGGAGCATGCCCTTATGAGATCTTACCTGAAAGAAATCCAGGATGTGTTTATATACAATTTAGTAAACAGAAAACTACACTGTGATTAACCATAGTAATTTGTACATGAATTTTGTATATCAAACAATATTAACCAATGCAATCTATGTATTCATTGTATACTTCAATTAGTTCCAGCAGCAATGGTGATTCATGAATTCTAATTTATTTTTTGTTCAGAACAGATTCTAAATGAAATGTATTAAAAGGAAGGGCATAATACACAGAAGAAGGCCAGAAACTTGGCTAAAAAAGAAAATCTCTTTCTATATCTTTTCTCTTTCAATAATGTTAATTATTTTTCTGCTGAATAATTCCCATCTTCACTTGCTGCTGCCTGGAATTAAAATTGGGAAAATCAAACCTGAGAAAAATGTTGGGAAAATGTCAAAAAAATATATATATAGTAGAAAAAAAGCAGGGAAAAAAATACTAATTTTCAAAACATATTGAAGTGATTGGTAAAAAGAAAATCAAAGGGGAAATTACAAAATATGATTGGATTAAACATGCAAATAGTCACTAATTAAGGGAAAATCTTAGAGAGTTTTTAGGACATACAATGATTGACAGGGCACAAGGGCAGTAATCTAACAACTTCATCAGCTCATAAAGAAACATTTAATTTTGAGAAAAAGATTCATCACCATGCAGTGGCTTCACAGTTATGGCCAAAATATCAAAAACATGAGGAAGAAGAGCAAAAGAAACTGAGATGGTGGAAGAAGAAAGGATTACAATTCATGAAAGACATGTCAATCCACATAACTGTACAGCTTTAGCATGCAAAAGTGTTAAACACAGAGAGTTGAACACTTTTAAAATGTAATTGGCATGTAGGCCTTACCTCACCTAACCTTTTTAATCCAACAAGGGCCCCATCATATTCAACATTTTTCTGTATAGAACCCTACAAGACAAGCCCTTTAACAACAGAAGAAGAGGACGGTGCTGTCAGGCTCCTAGAGAAAAGAGGATGGTGCTAGAAGAAGAATCTTTACAGGAAACAGAAGCAGTTTCTTTGACACCCTAAATCATGCAAAACTTTCTCTAGTTTATATCTTTATCAGGTCCATTAAAAGTTAATTCGGTGGTTGAAGTTGATTGAATGCTTAATCAGCAAGGCAAGAACTCTCACTGGTTTACAAGTTTAGGCATGGGATTTTGTACTTGTTGTGCTAAAATGCTGACAGATATACCTCATAAGAGACTGAAATATCTGATTTGGCAGAATCCAAAACCCCTTTAAGCAGTAAATGCGTGGCTCTGCCTCAGCAATTACCTCACCAACCACACCAGTCCCCGCAAACATAGTAACCTTATATACTATAAAACAAAATAACTGTATATAGGTATAGTAACAGATGTATTCAAGTAGTCTCGATGCATGAAAATTGGTCCGATGATATTCCCAGCAAGTAAACTTTGTAGCTGTAATATTGTAGGCATGTGACAAATGGAAGATCCTAAAGATTGATGGAAAAACACTAAAGTTTCAACTCAGAAATTAAACATTCCATGTCAAAAGGAGATGCTTGATAATTTTATCTGACAAACCACTTAAAGGGCAAACAATAACACTCCAACTCATAATCATGCTTGGAATTTGAAAGGTTGAGCAAATACCTACCATAACTATGATGATGTTTGATGGCTCCTAATTACATTGCCTAAGCATGTCTTCCAACTAGTTTAGGAAATGAAAAAATGAAGTGATTCTTGACCTTTTATGGCTTGCAACCGAATCAAAGCATATAGTCCATACATAATGGAGTTGTGTGTCTAGACACTTCAGGGGTGCTTTCCTTTTCTTATCTCCAGGAAGTATAGACAGAGCTAAAAGTATTGGCGGTACTGGTTCTTTACTCTTTGATGCAGAAGGCCAATTTGTAGGCAAAAAGTTCCTTTTTCCTTGCTTAAAAACAGGTTGATTGTCGGCGGATGAGTAATAAATAGATTTTCCATTTCAACCAAATTGAGTGAGAAGTAAATTTGTGAATCTGTTGAAACCTGGAATTAAATTAAATGAAAGATTCCTTTGCCTTGGTTTCTTTATAGGGGTAATAACATAGAACATTAAATCTCACACCAACCCTGTTCTTGCAGTAGTTGACCACTCAATTGCTCTAGAGCATCTCACAATAAAGCAAGAGGAGGATAGGCTCAACTGATCAACAGCAAAGGGAATTAAAATTGATGGCAAGAAAATAAACAGTGTTGCTTAGCTTAATTGATATGAAATGATGCTGCCATGTATATTTTGGTGACATGAAGTCAGAAAGATAGACAGACACTGCATGCAATCAAATCTCTTCAAACCATATCTTATGTGAAACATGGATGGCATCTAGGAAGAAAGAGACATGAACTTCCATCGTAATGAAATAAAAGTAACTGTGGTCACTATGACTTGGAGACTCGATTTAATTTTCTCTAGGCAGACAACTACTACACAATCTAAGTTGATATGCTTTTGTTTATCTTTCCTATTCTGCAGCAGCCGAAATATCTCAGTGTCCCTTAGGCAATTGAAGTATTACGCCTAACAAAAGCTAAACAGATGGAGAGTAGACCAGTTTTTGTGATTTCCTCCATAAAAATAAGAACATGATCTCCCTATCCCTCCTCATCTAGAAAGAAAAAACTGTACCTTTAGGTATTGGTGGTCCAGATAGAATGCTATGTTGATCCTGGTGCTTTTAAAGATTGGTTGAAATCTAACCTAGTGGTCTGCACCAACAGGTGGTGGTGAAAAGAGAAACACAGTGGTAATGTAGCACAACACCAAGGTACTTGAAGCCCAAAGCCCTTGAGAGCTTTCTCTTCTAAACACTACATAATAACATCAACAATAAAGAATAGTAAAAAAGAAATGCTCATGTCAATTCAGAATCATTAATTGACATTCAAAAAATTTTCCTTCCACTATGATACTCCATTTACCTACTTCTGTTAACAATCCCTTTCGAAATTGATAAAGGAACTTGTCCACAAGGTCCCGGAAGGTTTTCCGTAAGGTCCCAGAAGGTTTTATAATTTTCTCCTTGTCCATATTCTATTGGAATTATTTTATTCAAAGCATACAGTAAAGCTTCTTTTTCCATATATATTTTTTTTATCCTCTAGCTAACCAAAGTGTGACGGAATCTCTAAAATCTGCATATAAACAAAAAAGCACCTTGAGCTAGCTTTTGTGCTTTGGCTATTGAGTGGGGGACAATAATAACGAGTCAAGCAGATTTCTGTCAATCAAATCACCCCGATTATTCCCATTTTACCAACTTAATTATCTACCACTGTATATCATCATCATCATCATCAATGAGACTGGACCAAAGCAAAAACACACACACAATTGTTCACATAATGAAGAAGGAAGCATATGTAAGCAAATATCAAGAAGAGTGAACATACCACAGTCCACAAGTAGTTGTTCGATTTCAAGCGGGCAGCAGCAGAACCCTTAATTGCACACGTGATGAAAAGCTGAAGATTCAACACTCTTCCAACTTGATTTGATAATTGATAAAGGAAGCAAAGACAGCAGTACCATGGAAACATAAATCAGGAACAAACAGGTGCCCATCAGTGTACATAAACATGAGAAGCAGGTATGTATGTGGCATTCAAGAAATGACTTGAAGGCTTCATGCATGTAATCCTGCTGGCTAAAGGGAGAAGAGGAGGTTGTGGTACTGCGGGTTTCTGTTAACTCAACTAGCAAGACAACACACTCGCAACAACTACAAGAAGAGAGAAGAAAATGAGTCTCTCCTCTTCCTCTCGATGTCTCACCTCACCAAGACTAGTGGAGGATAGAGAGAGGGGGTGGTTGGTTGGGATTAGTCAACATGGTAATGTATCAAAAGCATATTATATATGGTAGAAGATTTAGAAAAAAGCAAAATGAGGGAGCAAACAGGAGATAGCAGTCACCTTTTCTTATGCTGGAAATTGGTGCTCTATGATTAATCTCTCGGAAAGCATGCAAAATGCAATTGAACAATGCTTATAGCTACCAAAAAAAGTGCTTCTCCTATCACTTTTAAGAGATTTAACCAATTATGGTTTGGTTTTGCCTCGTGGTTAAGAACCTCAAGGGAGATAAATTCTCATGAATATTTGAACAAGAAATGGATTGAATTTTATGTTGTTTCTACACTTTATAATTTTGTTTTAGAATGTCTGTGTTTGATTTCAGATGCTTGGACATAATTATGAATTTGTTAACCCTCTAATCACATGAAAAAATCACATCCTAGCAACATGGATCGAATTTCTGTACAGGAAAATTAATCTTAAAAGAATGTGAAGCGGAGATATGTATAGTTTTAAAATTCAAATGGGGAGTCGAATTGATGTAAGGTTTCGAATACGGATTAAGAAGTTAAATTTAAAACATATAAAATCCACGAGTTCTTGACCGAATAAAGAGAGTTTTTTTATTTTTTCTTCAACTGCGGTCCCTTTTTAAAACAATGGGAAAAAAAAAAAAATATATATATATATATATATATAAAGTCTTACAAGTGGGACCAAGCAAAGCAAGAAGGATCCACTGTGCTATTCGTCATCATGCTCCTCTCCACTAGCTAGCTTAATGATATTCTCTTCTTTCATCTAGTCCTTGCCTTGATTTGCATGTCGGCCACGTGTGCTGTCCTTATGCCGTTGGATTCCTCTGGTTCCTATAGCAGCCGGTGAGGACGATAGGATTTGCCTGCTCTGCACTGTTGGAGGCCGAACACCAGACAAGCGGTTCTCTTCGGTCTTCAATGCCACCATTAATCTGCTGCTTAGCATTTCACGTGTGCTCGCGTCAATCCCTTCTCCTCTTTTTGTTGCTTTGATTTAAAAAAGATTGTGTTTTTTTGGATCCATCTTCTTTACTCCATTCACCACTCCAAGTCCTTACAAGGGGAGGAGGGAAAGTCGAAGAGGTGGATGTGATGTCTTAACTGTTAAGATGCTTTGTATGGTTGTGTTTTGTCTTTAGAACTCGATCGATCTTGATTAAAAAGAAATATAATTTATCACTTTTCTTAACCAAATGATAACAGTAAAAGCTACAGAAACACAAAATAATACACTTTGGTTTTAATTTGGAGATCAAAGTGGATGATGTCATGACAAGACAGCGATGATAGACGAGCCTAATCAATTGCATGTTTACCATCATCATCATCATCCTTGATTACTTTTCAGTTTTGAAAAGGGCACCAAGCTAACCGACCATCTGACTTTGTGCTAGAAAGTAGCTGATGTTTATCCCCTTGACCCTCTCTTAACCATTCCTTCATGTGCTTTTCTGTTAACAATTAATAAAAAAAAATTAAAAAAAGGAATTTTACTGTATTTGTTTTCTTCCTTGTTTTTATTTTTTTTAATTCCA
>Ga0307511_10004688_pt1 | contig 13979 bp, 8 predicted proteins | sample 13_EM_MG_FD_200266 | JGI IMG/M metagenome (GOLD analysis project Ga0307511, IMG submission 200266) | Populus trichocarpa ectomycorrhiza microbial communities from riparian zone in the Pacific Northwest, United States - 13_EM | ecosystem: Host-associated > Plants > Roots > Unclassified | place...
CTGTGAACTAGAAGGGGCTAACATACCTCAACTTCGGATCGGAAACAATGCTATATATTTTGCAGAATATCGATTGCAGATGGAAAGAAGTAGGGTAGGGTATGTTTTTATCTATGTCTTACTTTTGAACGTATACTTACTCCGTCCTATTGCTGCATACATATATATGCAGGATCTCGGGTCCAGGGGAGGGGCTTTCACCCAAGCATTTCTGATTCAAGCAAGGGAGACACTGAATCTCATTACCATACCATAATTTGGGGGGGCTTCCATCAGTTGTTACAAAGGCCATTTCAGCTTCCAGCTACATTCACTTTCGTATATTTGACTCCTGGGATAAATGCCCTAGATATCCTTTATCCTTTGGCGTTGATCTCCCCTGATCTTCCAAGCGTGTCGACTGAATCTACGCAGCATTCTCTGAATCTATTCAGTATCTCCCATGAGGCTTGTATTGCTAGCTAATAGTACTTGATTATTACCGTCAGAGTTTTACAACTACAAGTCAATAAAAAAAGACGCCGTCAAATAAACCAGATGCTGGGGTGGTTTTTCACACCCAACCACATATAAACTAAATATTTTTGCTAGAAAGGGGAAGGGGCTCGGATTTCGTATAGTGCACCTTAAAGCAGTATGCGAGTAATGAATTGGGAAAAAGTAACAGTGGGGGAGAAAGTTCAGGGTAGCTCTTGCCCATCCAACTAAAGCCGTCGTACCAAATTTAACCTGATATGCAGGCCGCACAGATCCATATATCTCGTTCCCAAATCCGTACTTATAATAACACCAAACTATGAGCACCACGAGTATTGAGCTTAAGAAAAAAAAGAGGAGGAACTATCAGCACCCCTATGTTGCTCAGAAACCAATCGAAATTTGCGGTAGCGTTGCCCGAATTTCTAGTTGACCAAATCACGTCTCGGAATAAGGCAGTGATTCCTGCTCCCATGCTTCTCTACCGCTTTCATGCCCACTTTCTAGATTGATCTAGTAGTAGATAGCAGGTTCTAGTCTCGTCATGATACATCAACAAGCTCCAGTATCATACTTCATTCATTATTGGGTATTCTAATTTTATGTTAATTATAAGCTACAATACTACTACTCATTGCAACCAGTCAGGTACGTAAGCCCTTGTAAAAAATCTACATTCCCGACCTATAAATATTTGCCCCTCCATTCCTAAACTGCACGGTCTCCTTCCTCGACAATATTATCAGCGCCCTTGCTGTAAAAGCAGTTAGCAATCTGAAGCACACCTAAAATACGCTCGAGGTAGAAGTTGTGCACTTACTCAACGCATTCTCACTATAACCCCTATTGCTCACCAACTCCCTCCTCAAAGTCGCCAAACTCGTACTCCACCCAATCGGCAGCCTCCTCACAAGCTCCTCACTAACCTTATTAATCTCAGCCAACAACTCCTGGCTCGTGGTAGCACCCTGGCCCACCGCATCCATCGTACTCGCCAAAAACAACCTAATCGCCTCATCGACATGTTCCTCTGTTGCCACCGGCGACAAACTCAGCTTTGCCAAAGATTCCGTGATACGGATAATAGCCTCCAGCTGTCGAACAGTGATTGGGATTGATGATCGCTCGTTGGAGTCAATTTCAGCTTGGTGGACTTGCCGCCTAATACTGACGAAATGGGAAGAGAGTTTCTCTGCAGCGGCGTCAGAGAGGCGAGGAGCGCAGCGAGATCGGCAGTAGCTGATATATCGTTTCATTTTCTCCATTGAGATCTCGCCTGTCACACTTCCTTGCTCTGTAGGCTGCTTGCCCATATGTACGTCCATGACGTGTCGTGCGATCGTCTCGTCTCTAGCTGGGTTATGATCATCTTTAACGATAAAGATCATATCAAACCTAGACAAGATGGTAGTTTGGAAATCAATATTGTCTCCAGGGGATTTCATATCGTCGTATCTACCAAATATAGGATTTGCTGCAGCTAGGACCGAAGTTCGGGAGTTGAGGATGGTAGTAATACCGGCCTTGGCGATGGAGATGGTTTGTTGTTCCATGGCTTCATGGATGGCTACTCTGTCTTCGTCACGCATTTTGTCAAATTCGTCGATACAGACGACACCACCGTCGGCGAGAACCATCGCTCCTCCTTCGAGGTAGAATTCGCGGGATTGTGGGTCCCGTTGTACCGAGGCTGTAAGACCAGCGGCAGAGGAACCCTTACCGGAGGTATAGACGGCAATAGGGGAGACTTTTTCGACAAACTTGAGGAGCTGGGACTTTGCAGTACCAGGGTCACCCAAAAGAAGGACGTTAATATCACCTCTGAGTTTCATTCCATCGGGGAGTATTTTCTTCGATCCACCAACTAGTAGACAGGCAATTGCCTTCTTGATATCTGCGTTTCCGTAAATCGAGGGCGCAATACTATTCCCAAACATCTCATATATGTTCGGTAGCCTTGACATCTCAAGGAACTCTTGCTCTTCGTCTTCAGAAAATATCGCCTGCCCCTTTGCAGTATGGTCTACGTCTGCGTGAATGCCCATAACTCGTATGTAAGGGTTTCGAATCGCAACAGCGTTACCCGCACCCTTCGCTTGTTTCTGTTGGTAGATTGTGAATATCCCCATGACGGTACATCTTGAACCAGGTACAACTCTATTTGTCAAGTACCGGTCTGCACTCAAAAGGATATGGCGAGGCAACTCTCCAACCGGAACCATATCTGGAGCTTCTTGAAGCTTTAGGACTTGTTGGTCAATGAAAGTTGATTTCTCATGAATGACAAAGTACGGATCCAAGGGACATTTTTCTGCGTCTTCTCCGGGCAAGGATGGGCGGTCACAAATTCGAGGAAGTGATATCCCGGAAAAGCCGCCCAAGACAGGTATGTTCTTTGTGTGTCGACATTGTCGACACATGATGTGTAATGTGGTTGCTTTTGATGAGAGGGTCGATGCACCAATGACGATCCCAGGTATTCGGACGAGTTTGGATATAAAGCTAGCATTGAGGTCTCGAATAGGTGTGAGGTTCGCACTCGAGTGTAGGAGGACCTGGCATTCGGGGAAAGATTTTGAGGCATCGGGCCCAACAAAGACCATGCGTCGTCCACATTCTTTCACTGCTGCTTCAAGCTGTGAAAGTCGAGTTAGCAATGGGTGCTTTCATAGGTAGCTGAGAAACGAACCAATGGAATAATATCGGCAGGCTCATTGGCTAGTCGGTGAGCAAGCTCTTCATTAAAGGAGATGAGATGTGCAATGTCTACATCAAGGTAGTATAGCTTTGTGAGGATATTTTCTTTTAGCTGGTCCCTGGATCTCGCGGATTAGATTCTGCCACTCGCCAGGTGGAATGGTGGGGCAAACCTATATATGAAAGAATTATCCAGCCGAAAGGTTGAGATGAAGCTGATGAACTTGGCCTGTGTCTGAGCGCGAGAGTCGTCGCCAATCTCTGGGTCTGAGGGCAGAACGCTGAGAGAAAAGATGGAAGCTCGGTCCATGATTACTGAGTACTAGAGACTTTAACCTGCTGAAACAATAGGAAAAGGAAGAATTAAGACAGAGTGGGCTGCGTCAGTGGACAGAATTGCGACGATGTCTGTTGCAGATACAATTGCTGTGACAGCACAAGGGTAGTGGGGGAAACACAGCTCTCAGGGCGCGGAGCAGGGGTAGAAGGAAAACGCGGAACGCGACGTCTCGGCGTGGCCACTTAGACTTCCGCTTGGAGGATAAATGATCTCCGTCTTTGAATGGCCTTGGCGTCATCCTGCTCCTGACGATGACGATGATGATGACGGTGCAGCCACGTGAGGACGAGACGAAGGCGACAGCTCAGCCTCACGCTGAAACCCAAAAGGAGTTCCTGCATGTAATATTTATTATTTCAAAGTTAGTCTTACCTGAACTCGCGGTGCCACAACAGATGCCGCTAGCTGCCGGAGCCTCAGCTTCTCGTCGGTGAACTCTCCCAAGGAGGTCTACAATTCTCAGAATTGGATGGAGGGAAGCTCAAGCAAACTACGAACATTGTTTTACTTGTATATAGGTGCCTAAGTAGCAGCAGCCAGTCGCTGGAATCGCTACGAGTCGACACCCTAGAGTTCGGCCGCGGGCTCACCCACAACAGGCTGTCTTTTGCGTGAATTCAACAGCTCTAATCACAGCCCCGAGATAGAACAATGGAATCCCGCACCTCCATGGATACGATGGAGTCCGGCTCCATTCTTTCTCCGATAATATCCCCCAGTGCCTCATATGTCGACCTCGCCTCCTCATACATTCCCCCCGCCCCACGAAGCACTCGCCAACGACGCAGGCGGGAATCTGCAGCAAGTTCCATACTGTCGCTGAGTTCCATGGGTACTGTGGTTGACTGGAAGAGTCCGAAAGAGTATGGTACTAGTGGTGCGGTCTTGTAGCCTCCAGTAGTCTCAAGCTGCCTCCGAAGTTAACTGATGGATGTCTAGCTATTTGCACACTCCTTGAGAATCCGAATTCCCGAAGCCTACCTCCTCGGCCAACAACTAGAGACATACCGGCTGTGACGTTGACACCTATACCGAAGGTAAAGGCAGTGGACTTTGCCCCCTATCTGACGATATCGGCGGAGTACGAAAAGTACCTTCGGGCTAAGGATCTGGGACTCGAAGAACACATTCGGCTGTCGAAAGTTGACTCGCCGGGAATTACACCCACGCCGTCTTTTGCGGATTTGGTGGATTCAAAGCTCTTAGGTCATGGAAGGCCTCCTCAGCGGGGCGATGATGTACAATCGACAACAGGTTCAATCCCAGCCAATGGAAGGCCGACAAGAAGTATAGCAATGACGCCGCTCAACACAGTGCCGCCCGTGTACTTTGATGACAATTTCCATCTAGAAAATCCCCGGACATTTGATGTGGTGAGTGAGAGGTCGGAAGTCATTCGGTCCTCTGGTGACGATAGTGGGTCATCATCAACTTCGAGTGGGGCGAATAGCTCAGGGCCAGTGGGTGGGACAAGGAAAGCTCTGGCTACGAATGCAATTCTGCAAGAGAAGCTTTCTTGGTACATGGACACTGTGGAGGTCCATCTCATATCCTCAATCTCCCACGCTAGTTCTTCGTTCTTTACAGCTTTAGGGGACCTGCGAGAGCTACACTCGGAAGCTGCGGCGTCGGTCGAGAGGATACAGAGCCTCCGGAAAGAATTGACAGAATTAGATAAGGAGCAAGCCATAAAGGGCTTGGAAATTGTTCGGCTTCGAAAGAGACGGGCCAATCTAGACAAACTAGAAGGCTCTGTTAAGCAAATTGAAAAATTACTGGAGCAAGTGAAAACAGTGGGGTCTGATCTAGAAAAAGGAAACATTGAAGCTGCTCTAGATGGTGTGGATGCTGCCGAAAATCTATTACTAGGCAAACAGATTGGAAAGTCCGCCGGCGAAAGCAGTAATTACATTGATCTCGGGAGGGTAAAGGCGCTGGACGCAGTAAAAACAGAAATAGCTCATCTGCGGCACCGTATTGGGAAAGTTTATGAAGCTCGTTTCGTGGATACCTTGCTCACTGATTTGCGGAATCATGTGGAAAAGGCTCCACCTAGAGATACACTTCGGCGGTGGTGCACCAGCTTTCAGAGGGATCAAGGGCGGCCAAGGTCGCAAGTTTTCAACACCAATGGCGTGTCTCTACATCCTCCGCGGTCGAGTTCCTTGCTCCCAGAGTATACCACGCTGTCAGAGTCCCTACGTCAGACTCTTTCCAAGCACTTGGATGGTTTACAAAGAGCGAGGTCGATCAACTCAGCCATTCAGGCATATAGGGATGCTGTGCTCCGGGAAACTAAGAGCCTGATACGGAGGAATATGCCGAGCCCCGACGATGACTCTAGCGTCATGTCGAATATAACGTTGGCATCTCGAGGAGGTCGAACTGCCCAAGAGAAGAGTGCAAAGCTTGCCAAAGCTCTTCGGGAACTTGGGCCAATTGAGGCAGAGGATCTCTATTTCAGGTGCTACTGTGGGACATCTGAATTGGTTAGGAGATTGGGGAGCCAGCAGAAGCTGTTGCTTGACCTCACAAGCGATATGGGGGAGATGGCCGTGGGAGGCATGCTTTCCCCACGGCTGTCACAGAATGGATTTGGAAGTGGCAGCCCCGGAAAGAGTGGAGCGCTGGAAGATTCTATCACTACTGTATTTTCCGACCTGATTTCGCCAGCTCTAGATATAGCCCAAGGGACGCTGCTCAAGATTGTCAGGGCACGAAACGACCAGACCACAAAGTATGGTGATGTTGACTTCCTAAGATACTTCACTCTTAACAAGCTCTTTTTTGCAGAGTGTGAGGCTGTTTCTGGTAGGGTTGGTGGAAGTGGGCTACAAACTCAGATTGGAAACCAGATCAAAGAGTTCTTGACAAATTATCACAGGGACACGACAAATACAATGGCATCCACTCTTGAGAAGGACAAGTGGGGAGCGAAGGATTGCGACGAGAAGGCACAAGAGGGCTTAAACAGGATAGTAGATGCTGCAACAGGGGACCCCGAGGTCTGGTTGAGACATGCAAAGATCTTTGAGGATACCAGAGGCACCAGCACCTATGAGACGACAGTTGAAGTACCAGCTACCAATGGTACTGTAGATGCAGCTAAAGCTGCCCAGATTAGGAATGCGATGGTGGAGGATCAGCCGTTTATATTACCGGAGAGTAGCTTAAAGGTATTGCAAGAGATAGAGCGGTATGAGGGGTTGATCGTGATGATGCCTGGGATGACTAGTGATATTGCCACAAACATGTTGGAGTTCCTCAAGGTTTGTATAATATCCGGCCTTCAATACCAAGGTGTTATTAACGACGAATTAGATGTTCAACTCTAGAGCTTGCCAACTCATCCTAGGCGCTGGGGCAACCAAGTCCGCAGGACTGAAAAATATCACGACGAAGCACCTGGCGTTGGCCAGTCAGGGGCTGTCGATTATCATCTCCCTCATGCCCTACTTACGGGAATGCTCCCGCCGCCATGCCGGCTCCTCGGCAGCGACTATTATGGCCGAGTTTGATAAAGTCAAACGAGTGCGTTGCTCCTTACTTAAATATGCTCTTGAAATATATTAACCCCTCCTCGCATAGGCCTACCAAGTCCATCAAGAAGAAATCCATAATAAATTAATCTCCATCATGAGCGACCGTCTCTCAGCACATATCCGCAACTTCCCCTCCATAAACTGGGAAGCTTCGCCCGACCGCCCCAACACATATATGGAGACCTTAGTAAAGGAGACCTTAACACTGAATAAAGTCCTTTCGAAGCACCTCCCACCGCCCACGCTGATGTGTATTATGGGGCCAGTGTTTGCGAACTATAAGGAGAAATTGATGGAGGTGTATAGCACGGTGGAATTGAAGAGTGAGGGTGCGAAGGATAAGATGCTGAAGGACGCGGAGTTGTTTGGGGAGAAATTAGGCAAGCTGGAGGGATGTGGGGGGACGGGAGAGGTGATATTGGAGATGGTGAAGGGGAAGGTGGTTGCGGGTACCTCGTGAGGATTTGTAAGGATATTGGTACTTACTTTTAGGTACTTCCCACACCTCGTCATGACGACTTCCCCGGTGATTTATACCGATGCCCTCATAATGTAGCTATTGTTACTATGCTAGGATGTTTCTGTTTGGGGTTTTGGAGTTTTTGAACGTGTTTTGACGCGCGCAATGATAATCAATTCAAGTAATTCGAGGTTGTGGGGAACGCGAGCTCCGGGCATTACTTAACAAAATTGAGAAGCACAGGTATGTAGAGTGAGGGGTATTATGAGAGATCGGACTTTGGGTCAAGTTGAGGGTAATGAAACATGTTAGATATGCAGACGCAAGCAGGTTGACTCAATTCCAAGGCCAGTTTGAAAACCTAGGAGAGGTATCGGCAATTATGACTTCAGTTGTAAGCCGCAAGCGGGAATTGAAAAGCTGGTATTACGCTCATCAGTCACCGTGTACGCGCGTGGCGCCATACACGACGCGTCTTGGTTTGTGCAACGTCACACAAGAGCAGTTAATTGGGGGACATAGCTTCAATAAATATCCTTGCTTTACCAGTGAGAGGTAGAGCCGGGTGCAAAACTAGGGTGGGGCTGCATGTAGACTAATATTAACACACAGGTCGCCCGGGTCTTGTTCGACAGCAAAGCCTATATATGTACCAAGGTACCCATCACTGTCTTTTGGAGTACTTCCATTTGGTGTACTTCCATTTGGTGTCCAGTGGCAATACCGGTTCTCCAACAAGACTAGGCACATCAACATCAAAACCCAAGATCTGGTTACAATCATGGGGAAGATTGATTCATCTACTACGCTCGCTTACAACAGATTACACGGAGTCGAAGCGTTCCCTACGTTTCACTACTCTTTGGAAGAAGGAGAATGTGGAATGTTCGTCCCTGGCCCTCATGAGCAATGTTTTACAACCCCAGGGGTCGGCTACGTTGATTGACGGAATTTTGATGGTCTAGGGAGCCATTGACTTTGCGAGACCTCTTCCTTGGAGAGTCTGGGAATGTTATTCGAGACAAGCCGAATTGGTGGGTTAAATTCAAAGATGATACGATCTGGAAGAAGTGGCTGGAGGAATTGAGGCCACTCGCTCCTAACCAGAAGATTACTGAGGCAATGGAAAAGTATCTCAGGGATGAATTAGCGTATGTGATGTTCTCCACTTGAAGCAAGTAGATGGCAAACTTACATGATGGTAGGTATTTGGCCGAGACACGCAATCCAGCTGACGGAATCGACCAAGCACTAGACATGACTTACAAGTCTGATATCCTGATCCCTCAATCCCTCAAAGAGCAATTGATTGCATGCGTGAAACCTCTAGAGGAAGTGCCCGAGAGCCTTAAAGACTGGCACCCCCACTCTAATAATCAAGTCCTGGATCTTGTTCACCCATCTTTATATCCCGTAGTCTTTGGTAAGACACGTCTCTATACCAACAAATCCCTCGTCCCATGCCTCCCGCACGTAGGCGGCGGAGACAGAATCGCGGACGCATCGGTAATTCGGGAGCGGTATAAGAATTCTCTTTGGGAGGGAAATGTGCTGAGTTCTCAGTTCCAATGGCTCCCAACGGATTTCTCGATTGATCCAGCTACAAAGGAAGTTAAATTCGAGGGGTATATTAATAACTTGCATCCGGTCCAAAATAAGAAGCTTTATTTTGTGCTGGAGAAGTTGATGTCGGTTTGCTTGCCGATGTTTGATAGGGTCTTGTTTGATATGAAGCATCCTCCTACGCAGAGGGCCATCTGTACTTCTCCAAATTGGTATAGTGAAGGCGATGGAGAGAAGGAAAACGAGGAAGATGAGGAAGAGGAGGAAGAGGAGGAAGAGGAGGAAGAGGAGGAAGAGGAGGAAGAGGAGGCATGCAAGGAAGGGCAGGAAGACGAGGAAGAGAAGGAAGATGAGGAGGAGAAGGAAGACAAAGAAATGAACGAAGACGAGGAAATGAAGGAAGATTATGGAGAGAAGGAAGGCGAGGGAGAGGAAGGTGCCGAGAGTGAGGTGGATTCCGAGTATGAATACTGGGGCAAGAGAAACTTGAATATCCCAGACGCAAAGGTATTCAAGCGGCCTAAAATCGAATTTACAACACATAACTCGGAGGATATCGAAATGAAGAATGCAGACGAGCATGCTACAGCACCGGAGAAGATCATGTTAAGCGATTTTAGCCGCGGGCAAGTGATTGTCAAATTAGGGAATATCGAATTGACACCAGAGAATCCGGAGTATCCAGGCGGTGGTTGGCATTTAGAGGGAATGCTCGTATGTTTACCCGTCTTCTAAAAGATGTGGAATGTGCACTTAACAAAATATAGAATGAGAGGATTATTGCTACGGTTATTTACTACTATAATTCGGAAAATATTACGGACAATCACCTGGCTTTCCGGCAGTCGGTCTGGACGTTGGAGGGTTATGAACAAGACGATTCACGCGGGTTTCTAGAGATCTTTGGTCTGAAGAGGGATGAACCAGCGGTGCAAGACTTGGGTTACATTGTTACCAAGGGAGATCGTGTCATTTCATTTCCGAACGTAGGACAAACTGCACAAGTGTCAAAGCCGTGAAACACGAAACTGACTTTCGATTTCTACAGCTCTACCAGCACAAAATCTCTTCGTTCAGCTTGGCTGACAGGACGAAGCCTGGCCACAGGAAAATTTGTGTGTTTTTCCTAGTTGACCCAGTACTTCCTATTATCTCGACCTCACAGGTAGCCCCACAGCAGTGGGGCTGGTGGAGGGCAGAGCTTTACAGGCTTAATCTCTTCCCGAGCCTCCCACCGGAAATTGTCGAGAATATCCTATATGTACATCCCCGTGCACATTTTCCCTCACAAAGGCTGTAATGCTGACATGAATCTTTAGTACGTTGACTGGCCAATGACTTTGGAGGAAGCAAAGAAAGTCAGACTGAAGCTTATGCAAGAGAGAGGAAAATAGTAAGTGCCCCGATTTGTAGATATGGATCCTCCAACGGTCTGACTGGTGGGGGAATAGTGTCAAATTGCAGAACGAAGAGTATTATGCCAGAGAGTTCTCTTTGTGCGAGCACTAGAGGCACTTGCATATACTGCATTACATACCAATTTCCAAGCCCACACGGCCAATGAAACACTGCCGGCAGTTTCCTCCCTGTCATATTATTTGCTTTTTTCACCATTCTTGGCTGAAAAGAATCCAAATATGTACCTCTGGTATCCCAACTTAACTTACCCTGAACTGAGTGTTGCTTCTCCACGTGATCACTCCTCTGGAAGTAGCTTTGTGCGACGATCCCTGCTGCCATTCCCCACATAATCCCGCGCACAATGATAATCCTGCTCTAGCCTTCTCGGTCTCTCTCTCCAGCTGCTAGGTGTTTATAAAGTACCCCACGCCCAAAACCTTTGATCTCCTGTAAACTGCTCAAGAGTGATTCACAGCCCTCACATTACAAGCGGAACGTGACCGCTCATCGATAGATACATCGAGCCTGTCAGGCACTCCAGCGCTCAGCTCATACTCACAGCTGCAAGCCCAGGCTCAAATATGGGAGCTGGTGACAGCAAACTGTCCTTCAAGAAGGATGTCTTCCGACTATCAGAGGAACACGTAATTCCACCCCGTGCCCCATCCCCGGATATCCGATCGCACTGCCCCCGCACACTGGCAGCCCAATGGGCAGCCTGCACAGGTCAAGATCAAACATGAAGCTAATCTAGTGTCTTAGAACATCCCCGCAAATGATCCGTACTGGTTGTCGTTCTGGGAGCTCCCGGAGTCTGCTGCTGACGTCTTTACTCTTTTCTCATCGGCTGACATACGTCGGACAAGAGATGCGCATCTGGAGAATTTAGAAACATTAATATTAGTTGTCACCAGCAGGCTGTTCACCTTAAGGCATCACCCGTCGTTTCCAGACCCTGAGATCGCCCCAGAGAGAGATGTGTTGAATTGCATAAGGATTTTGACGAGGCTGTTGCCATTCATATATGAGAAGGAGAGTTTGGCGAAATGGGAAAGGAAGTTCTTTTGGGGCTCCAGGAGGAAGAGGACTAGGAAGGCAAGCATCACAAAGACGGAAGTTATTTTCGACGAGGCGGTGGAAACAAATACGACAGAAGGAGAGCAACCACCTGTTGCCCCACCGACTCCTGGAGAGACGGATTATGAGACGGTACAGCCATTGATGGAGGAGCTGATTGATACGTTGGTGGATATGCTGTTTTATGTGGGGTTTACTCTACCGAAAAGCTATGGAGCAAAGTCACAGACGAAAGTGCCATATACAATTTGGCAGAGTGGGGTGGGGTCAAATACCCCCGTACCGTCATCCAAGGAGCTAGAGAGCAATAAAATTGAGACGCTCAGGCTGTTACTGAGTATCACCAGCCAGTGCATGTTCATACCTGCTAGTAAGTGCTTCCATGTGAGGGGGCTGCGAGGTTCATCTTAACTAATAATAGATGTGTGAATTTGTAGATTTATTACCGGTGCATGGCACAAGGGCGTTAACATACCTCGTCACCATGAGCGAGAAGCGGGTTGTCCTTTCACTCCTTTGCTCACTGCTCAACACGACACTCAAGTATAACCCAGCCTCATGGCGTGTCCCTTACGACCATATCGTATTCTCAGATCCTCGCCGCGTCCTGGTTACGTATTCCCTACAGCTGCTGCTGGTCCTGTTGCTGTACCCGGTCCCAGAATGCACCGGAGATATCAAGAACAGCTATCGGCATTGGCTAGGGAGGCTTCACAGGACTCAAGATTTCCAATTTATGGTCGATGGAATGAGTAGGATCCTGGGCCAGCCTATGCAGGCTCATACATCGTACCTCCCAGGAAGCCAGAAAGCACTCAGATGGGCCCCAGAAATGATTATGCTCTTCTGGGAGACATTACAGGTTAACAAGGTATGTGTATGGAAATAGCGCCATAATATCCCACAGCTAACCAGTATTCACCAGCGGTTTCGAAGTTATATAATAGACACGGATCGTGCCTATGATTTTGTAGTTTTGATACTGTTCTATGCGCTAGAACATCGCCTAGACCCGTCAAAATCTGGCGTGGTGAGGATGTGCATATTTGTCCTACAGACGCTTTCTGCAGAGCAGAAATTCGGGAAATGCTTAAATAAGCGGTTTGAGGAACAGAATACTCTACCCCAGAGTATGATCATACCAGGGTTTAGTGGTACCTTCGCTGATTACCTGATTATGGTATGTTCTTCTTGAGCCATGCCTAACCGTCCCCCGGCTAATATCATTACCTTTAGTCCATCTACAATCTCATCACTACGAGCAAGGGGAAACTCAGTGCGGTATATCCCGCCCTGCTAGCCACAGTGGCAAACATAGCGCCCCATATCAAGAATCTTTCTGGGTCGGCAAGCTCAAAGCTGATACAGCTTTTTGCGTCGATGTCCACACCTGGATTCTTATTAGCCAATGAGTCGAATCACACGCTCCTCAGCTCCCTACTAGAATCAATGAATGCAATTATCGAACATCAATATGCCGAGAATCCAAACTTTGTTTATGCGATCTTGAGATCCAGTAAGCGGTTTGAGGCATTGAGGAACTTCACACTAGAAAGTGGACAGGAGGAGATTGACCGGCAAACTCGATTGAAGAAAGACCGAGGCGAGGCGAGTCCGAAGACGTCTTTTGAGAGTATTCCCGAAACGCCGTCAATGACTACCCCTCCCAGGCCGTTGCACGTGCAAGAGGAGCAGACGCCATTCGCAATCGGTGACGACGAAGACAGTGATGAGGAGGTGGGGAAAAAGAAAGGCGAGGAAGAAGACGCAGCGGCAGCAAAGAAGGGAACTCCAACCCCCACCCCCCTAGTAACATCCCCAACCACAACCTCTCCTCCTCCTCCTCCTCCCAGTGCGCGACCTCTCTCCCCCCTAGTCGAAGACGCAGTCCCACACCAGCTCAGGGGCATGTCAGAAAAAGCCCGTGGCAAAATGCCAGAAAGATCAAATAGCACCGCATCCCTCACCAGCCAGGCCTCGGCGTCAGCAACAGGGACATGCACACCTACAGGAAGATTCACCCCAACCCCGGCATGGATCGAAAACTGGCTTCCACATCTCCAGCTCCATACTTTACTCACAATCATCAGCCTACTCGAACCTGAAGTCCGCGCAACTCTCGCAAGGGCAAATATTCCCGGTGCGGACCCAAATACTACAAATGCAATCCTGAACCTCATCCGCTCTGCTCCTGTGACGCAGCAAATTGAAGCTTCAGCAATCCGTACGCATCTCTTTGAATGGTCGCATTTGGCACTAGGATGGTACGAGAGCCTGCTCTGGGGGTTCATATTTGTCAGTGAGATGGATGTTAGTAAAGGGACGGTGGGAGTTTGGAATGGCACGACGATTAAGTTGTTTAAGGTTAAGGAGACGAAGAGTGAGGGTGTGAGTTTGCTTGCGCCTAGAGGGGCTGTGGATG
>Ga0307511_10004689_pt1 | contig 13979 bp, 8 predicted proteins | sample 13_EM_MG_FD_200266 | JGI IMG/M metagenome (GOLD analysis project Ga0307511, IMG submission 200266) | Populus trichocarpa ectomycorrhiza microbial communities from riparian zone in the Pacific Northwest, United States - 13_EM | ecosystem: Host-associated > Plants > Roots > Unclassified | place...
TGCTCGGAGACTGGGTAAAACCACCAGCTCCGTTGTTATTTTCTTTGATAAAAAGTTGGCACTCGGGACACATCTGAAGGTGAAGGGGAGATGGCACCCGCCTGAGGCCTACGATTTTGACAGAGGAAGGAGGAGGGTGGAAGTTAGTGATTGGTAAAGAAATCCTGACTACGGTTTACATGTCTCATCTTTATCATGTCATTATTTCACATGCTTTCTCATTATACAGTTTGGTTCGGGTCGTATACAGTCCACTTATAGGTAGTTGTCTTTTCAGGGGCCGACCCCTCCTAATGAAGGTTCCGTCAGAGGTTCCAGGCCGCCGCATAGCCTTAGGCTGATTAGGCGTATAGATTTCCCCAAAAAAAAAAAAAAAATGAGTTATAAAAAAATAAAATCTTGAATGTCTATCATAGAAGATCATAGTGGACTTGATCTCAACCAGTATCCTCTCTTAGTTTGTGTGCCATTCTACAAGCACAATTGAAGCATTCTCTGGTGCTGCTCGTCCCAAGTTTTTAGAATATTTGTACACAAGAACTAACAAATTCCCTATAATCTTTTTACAGTAGGATACATAGTGGCTAATAGATACTAACTATCGCAAAATTAAAGCATACCTCCGGGACCTAAATTTCAAGGCTCCGGGGGGTGATATATCAGCAATTAACATGGGATCAAAAGGCATTAACGGAATATGAGCTGCGTAAGGGTGCTTTATATTATATTGCTGGAAAAAGATAGTCGTGTGAAACCAGTGGTTTTAGAGCATGATGTATTTGATGTTATTGTACATACTCATGATGTATTGAGTTTGGGGGTGAGGTACATTGTATTTTGCAATGTTATGGGATTATATTAATCCATAGATGTATACGACATCTACTAACTCAAGAATTAATAGACCGCACAAGACCAGCACCTCATTGCTCAAAATGGGCTATAGGTATTCTATTCTAAGTTTTATATACAGCAATTAATGAGAACTGGATGAGGTCACCCTAACCAACCCTTAAACAGGGTAAATGTTGGTACAACTTCGTATTGCTGAGGAAACCTTAAGAACTCATTAACCTAAGTGAATTTCGGTGAGCAAGGGAAAATTTTGAGCCGATTTGTCACTCAGTTAGACAAGGATTGAGATAGTAGATATATGTAGAGCCTTGGAGTGCTTTTGCCGAGAAAGCGTAACTCTGGGCCTACGTATATGGTTAATGGCTCAAATAAAGAGCCTGGTACCTAGAATTCATACCCATAGTCTAGTACCTCGTTTGATGTATTAAACTCTTAACATAGACCATTTTAGATAGACTTACTCCTAGGCCCTCTTCAATGCCCTACTTGGATGGATGCGCATACATTATCCATCATATCTTAAGGAGTGGACTTGACTCCATCGTTTTTACATTAAGCGGGAGGGGCAGGAAATGTACCCAGACTCTGCAAGCAAATTATTCCCGCTCATTGTCCGCATCACGCAATTCATATATCATTCTACCCTACAGCTGTTTTGTTGCATATCCCCTTCATGTTGTACTACCCTGTCGCATGCTGTAGCTCAGAAGCAAAGAAATACGCAGGAGGACTATCTGGGTACTCTATGCAATGTATTTAACCAGAAATTACTCAGGCCATGCCCTCAAGCGTAGGTTGGGGCAAGATGTGAATAAGTTATGCCTTCTTGTAACTCAACCAAAGCAAGTCCCTCTCAAGTACCCGATAGCTCAAAATCACATACAAAGGTTGAACAAACTTTCTGGTACTCTACTGATATCTCTGCTTAGAACCGACTGAGGTCTTGTTGGTAAACGTAGGATAACAGGACTCCAGCCCGCGTGCTGTCTTCTTATAACTCAATGAAATGAAGTCAAAAGCAAGCAAGTAATAGCTCAAATGAATATTTTTAGGAGTGAGATGCTTGTATGAACCCTACTCAGCATATCTGACCTGACCCGAGAAAGGTCATGCTGTAGTGGTCCCCCCCCAAAAAATGTAAAAGTGAGCAAACCTTGAGATAAGTCTTCCAAATAAATGTTTCGCAGGCATTCAATAGCCTACAAGAATCGCGCCATAACGAACAATCTTTGAGCCTATTCCTGAAGCAATGTAGCCTAAACATGAAGTGCAGCCTAGTAGCCAAATTAGCGGAAAATGACATATCTTGACATATACACCCAGTGCAGATTTCGATGATATATTCAGTCACTGACGTGACCTTTCCTACCTCTCCTGCCAGTGTAAATTCTTTTAAGCTATTGAGAACTCGGTTTAAAGTTGAATTCCAAGGAGAAAAGCCTCATCAGTCCACGAGGTAAATACTACCCTTTCAGACCGGTCCCGCTATAGCAACGTATTGTGTGCAATTGCTTCCACAATGCATGCAGCCTATAACTACCAAGTCGTAACAAGAACCGTTAGTTAATTACAGCCCTTGTAGCCCTCACATATGTATCTTTCATACAGCCAACCTACCCAGTGACCCTCTGAAATTTCTGTCAGGTTCATTACACCAGTAATGTACTTTACCATGTCCGCACTATATTCAACAAACTACCATACACCAAGAATACAATACCAAATTTTGAGCCTATTTGGCCCTATATTGGTCGCAAAACCCACTGGGAAATCCCTAATCGACATATTCGAAGAAATCGAAGAAAAAATCCCAAGGGCAATAGATAACAGAGACTAGATATCGCACATTGAAGCATACCTCCGGGCTTAGAATTTAAAAGTCCCAGTGGGTGATTTACTAATCATTGACCCCTTAATGGAAATGCACTAAATGAATATGAGTTGCCCAATGATATACTGCGGTTAATTGCCTGTAAGAACAAGAATGGAGATGGCATGGTTTTGAAGCTTAATATATTTATGATGTAGGAGAGAATTAAACTTATGCCACCATTACGGAGAAGGATCACGGAATTATCCAAGATGACATATTCATCAGGAACGATTTTTGAGAGCCCCAACGCCAGCACCAAGCGTCCGGACGCCAGCGATTCCTGTAGGACGCCGGGTGCGCCCAGGGCGCCGCCAGCGTTCCGGCGCCATTCCCCCAGCATCCGGCCGCGCGCCGGAGGCGTCCCAGGGCGCCGGGCGACGTCCTGACGCCGCCGCTCCAGGGCGCGCGTCCATAACTGTCAGTTTCCCTTTGCTGGCGTTCCTGGCGTCCGACGCCCCAAAGGTAAACTAACATGGTTCCTGATGTTTGTTTAGATCTGAAGTGTTATATTTGTAATAATGGCCACACTCATGTACGAATTCAGGGTAAAAAGCAGTAGGGGATTGGGGAGCATGATTGAGGAAGCAGCCGCATATGATCGGGCAAGCAAGGGTTTAGAACATTGGGTGGGGTGAACTTTTCTTATGTAAATATCTTAGGTATGAAACAAACGACTGAATTCCTGTGTTTTCATACATAGAGTAGACGACGGGGTAGTACAACATGAGATGTATATACAACAAAACGGCTGTAGGTTAGAACTCAATGGGTCCTCAGTAGAATTAGATGGTGGGGGACCCAAAAGTTGCACACGAATTCGGAGAATAATTTGTAAAGAGCCTAAGAGCCTTGGGTCATGGAGACAATGGAGATATCCTGATATATAGCTAATACGTAAATTGCGTGATCAGGATATATAGTCAGGTATTAAATTGGATTAATGTGATTAAGCGGGGTCTGGTACATTTCCTGTACCTTTCGCATAGTGTAAAACTATAAAGTTAAACCTACACCTTACAGCATAATGGATATTGTTACGATTCAGGTAAGAGACCTATCCTACTTAGGAGAATCCTACTTTCCAACTGGGGCTATAATACACTTGTTGATAGGCGAGGACTCACCCTCTAGGCATGTATGAGCTAATGTATTAAGAGAGCATTAAAGGAAAGGGACATACGGAAGTGTGTAACCGTAGGAAGTCTTCCAAATCCATAATTATCTTCTATATCCTTCTATCCCGTTCCTATGATATTGTTCATGTATCATTTTAGTTATGGTTCATTTCAGCTCATGTATCTTAGCCTGTCTGCAATGCGTTGCAACACAGACTGCGTTATCTATGTATGTTAGCTGTAGCAACCCGGATTGGGAAGTCACTTCTCAATTAGGTACCTACTGACAACAACCCTACTTAGCCTAAAAAGGAAGTCTCATCCAGATCTGATAATGGGGTATCAGATCAATGCTTCTATATAATCCGCCGCGTTTATATGGTAAATAAATCAAGCCCCAAGCGGTGTTCTAAGTCTCATGTAGCTTTACTCGCATCAAGTGCATTCTACACTCGAGCTATAGTTATATATTAACTTCCACTACTTTTACGAATATTCTTCAAGTATTTAGATAGCTAAACCGCCTGGAACAGATATCACAATTGCATGTACCTAAGTTGGAGTGGTGGGGGTTGAAGAGGATCTAGTAGCAAGTCTATTCAAAATGGGCCATATTACAGTTTTATATATCATATATAGTGCCAGACGAGGAGTATGAAATCCAGGCCTTTTATTTGAGTTACGATCTATCTAGTTAGGCCCGGATTACCGCTTTCTCCGCCCTAGCACTTCAAGGTTCTACATATGTGAACTGTCTCAATCCTTGCCCAATTGCACTGAATAGGCTCAAAAGATTCCCTTTCTCACCTGGATCCTACTAAGTCTTTGCGTTCTCAGGGTTTCCCCAGTGATATGACGTTGGACTATTATTTACCAGTTTGTGAGAGAGGGGTGACTGGGGTGACTTTATTCAGTTCTCATTAATTGCTGTATCTAGCACTCAGAAAAGAATAGCTTTAATTGGGAGAGCTCTTTGAAGAGCTAGCTGCCTTAGGTGCTGCTCCCAGTGGTTCTGGAAAGTGGATGTGTATTCAGATAGTAATGAAACTATTATGATTAATGGGACCCTGTAAAAGCAGGGGTATGTACAATATCCTTAACCAATACAATTTAGTAAGACATTGCGATACAATATAGCATATTATACTTCCACATAGACATTTGTATCTGTAAAATTGATGTTCTGAACCATTTAGCAATAAGGCCCAGTCAGCAATGGAACGCTACTGCTGGTTGGGCCGGCCCATACACCAATGGCGCTAATGACCGTCCCATTGAGCAATGGACCCAGCCCATTCACCAATCTGTATCTAGTATTATTATTTCCTACAAAACTATGTAATAATCATGGCAAGCACCAGACAAGTAGGGGTATGAAAAATATAAATAAAATACTAGAAATCAAACTGCCTGGAGAAATGAAATATATAATATTAAATACTAGAAATCAAGTGCTAGAATGCAATATACTATTTAAATCAGGGACCCTGACAGCAGCTGAATGAGAAATGGAGGAAGCGAAATGTGAAGAATGATTTCTAGTATTTTATTTATGTCGCACCTCTACTTGTTTGGTTTATTCCATAGTTCCGTATGAAATAATAATATTAGAATATTATTGTGGTCGCAAGATTGGGGAATGGGCCGGTCATTAGCGCCATGGTGTATGGACCGGCCCAACTAGCAGTAGCGTCCCATTGCTGGCTGGGCCTTATTATTGAATGGGTTAGAACATTGATACGTCCAGTTGATGGGCGTACTTGTCGAGCAACAGGTACGATTTCATATCTTGACCCTCACCTGGAGGGTGTATTGCGATCAAGTAGACCTAAATGTGCACTTTAACTAAATATTGCCGTCAATCTTGGCATCATTACTAATATGGCGCTTTAAGCCTTTTTGTTATTTTTTAGGGGGGAAGTCCGGCAAATGATAAATAGGGTGCTTCCTACAATCAAACTTATATTTTGTGAAATATGAGTATGTTCTTGTGGGCCGCTCATGGGAAATTTAAATAAATCCTCCATTTGGTGTATAAAGCACCTGAGTTGATAAAGCTTTACGACTACTGATTTACAAAACATAAAACCGATGTAATAATGGTATACCTAGCTGGTGATTAAGATATTTTCAAGTTCAATTTCTCCTCTCACAGTCTAATTTGTGTTAAATCAGCAACAACCACAAGGTTACAACCGACATGAGCCATTGATAGTTTTTGAATTCAATAAATTAGTTATTCCTACAGTGTTGGCACAAAACCAAGTATTTTAGATGCCTGGTCACCAGAATTGGCCAATGTAATTGTGGTTTGCCTAGGAGCTGGAGTATCTGTCATGTTATTCTCCAGGCCCATGTGGTCCTAGTCTACCAATTTACAATACTGTAAAACAGTATCAGGATGTTGCATAAGTCTAGAATCTGCTTCGATTTGGTTTCAAACTTTGGAATTGAAGGCACAATAGCAATACGTCTACACAAAAGCACCTGCGATTCAGGATGTAGTGCCTTGCGTCTCATGCAGATCCTATAAGTAGGAAACCGTGAGGTGTTTTCTAATCTAATAGCAAATTGAGTCATAAGATGTTGACAAGATATATCATCATTGTTCTAAAGTTCACTGCATTCCATACAGCGCAGTAATATTCAACACAGAGTGGCAGAACCTGATTGCCGAGTCATAACGTCCTCTTGCATAACAACCTCAGTGGATTTAACACCCCGTGGATAAGAAGATTTCTAGGTTTCTACAATCGCAATGAAGCTGCATTGCATACCTCGTAAGAGATGAAGAAGATGGATTGTTACCGTTCTTAATAGATCTGACAACGCTACCCACATTTGGCACCCCACCTCGCGCCCTCGTGCACGGATCTTAAAAGATTACTCATTAATCCTCGCTCCCCATATCTTCCTCCCCCCCATTATCCCTAGTTAATCGTCCCCTCCCCTCCCTCCTCTCCATCCTCCCTCTCTCCACCGCAAACGGTAAACTCTCCTGCCAATTTACCTCCCAATTCCTTCGATCAAACGGCATAATCTCATCCTCATCCACACTCTGCCCCTCCTTTCTCCTCTGATCTGTGTCTAGCAAGTTCTTCCTATGTATCACCCCTACGGTACTATGCACACCGGTTTTAAATGGCGCAAACTCCGAGAATGGTTGTCGCCGATTGGGGGTAATCTGACGTCCGTGGGTCCTCAGAGGTTCATTTTGTTGTAAATTTACCCGATGTGGTACCAACTGCAACTCACCAGATCCGATAGTGGTTTCACCTACAGCAATAAAGCTCCCGAGGTCTCCCGACTCCAGACCAGAGGTATGCAAATCGTCCATAACTCCAACAATCTCGTGATCAGTCGCAGTCTCCTCCTGTCTCAATATGTTCTCCGCCGCCTGTGTCCCCCCCACTGGTCTCAGCTCTTTTACAATTTCTGCTGTCGTCTTCTTCCGATGATACTCAAACGTCCTCTTATTATACAACGGTCCCATCCCCGCCTGCACCGGTGACGGTACATGCAACTCCGGCGCCCTCGGCTTCCGATATGCTCCAACTCCCATCCCCGGAGGAACTAGATCCGCCTCGTTGCCCATCAACCTTCCCATACCAATATCCCCCGCAATCCCCATTGACCCAATTGCGAAATCCCCCCCATATTCCATGTCAATCTCTAAGTCGGTCCTGCTCCGTTGAGCCTCTTCCCGATCCACCTCATGGCTAACATGAACACCCAAACCCTCGCCCTCAGGGGTAACCCTCCCAATACATCTCTGGAACCCTGCGCCTTCAGACCAACGCCCACCCTGGGAGAGTAGCAGGTCCCTGTAGTCCTTATATTCGTCAATGGAGGCAGCCTCATCGATATGATTACCAACATAGAGCTTATTATATTCCGCCCAATTCCCGTGGCGTTTTGCATATATTCTTGCCTTAAATCTTCTTGCTTTCCACACCAGTTGGCTCATTGTAGACGCCTTTGTCGGAAGTCCGGTGTATTCCCAATTTGCGCCACGGGGATCAGCAACACCCCCACTTTCCACATTTTTGTTGTGTCCTTGGTACAAGTGGATGGTGTGCACAACAAAACGCGGTTTCTGAGGATGACTCAGTGGCGGAAGTTCCTCAGGTGGGTCAAAGTGTACACTCGGGAATGTTTGGTCCTGATCCACGGAATAGTCGGAACTGTGATTTGAGCCTTCACTTAAGGAGTGAGAGTTCTCGTTCTGCAAAGGAGGTGGCGACAGTAGACGGGATCTACGTCTATTAAATACCCGCGGTGGCTTCTTTGAGGCAAGGGGTCGAGGTAGCTTCCAGGAAATGCTTGTGCTAGCTGACTCCATGACGTTAGACTTCGTCGAGGAAACTACCGACGTTCCTTCCGCATTTGTTCTCACCAGGACCTTTGATGGCCCAGCTGCTCCCAATGCAAACCCCGGTCCTCCCTCAGTGGGTAGTTTTCCTACAGGAACTTCTCCTTCCGCGGACGTTTCCACCACGGGCACTTCTGGTACGCTGAAATTCTCCGCCAAGTTATCCTCTGCAGTCCTTTTGGTGCTGTCTTTGCACTTTATTGCCACCTTCCTTTCCCGGTCCTCTCTCCTCAGGTCCTCCGTAATTGGGGTGATAGGGGGAATACCCCCACTCTCCGTCACCAACGACAGTGTCTCTTGCGGAAGAACCTCACCCTTCATTTCTTCCCCATCCACCAACACCACCAATGCTACACCACTTGGCTTCCTCAGCCAAATACAAGGAATCCATTCAGACGACCTATCCCATGTATCTGGCTTTCTCCTCTCTTCAGGCCACCGGGGCCCTGGCTCCAGCCAATCTCTCACGTCAAACGCTATACCCAGGATATTGCCTTTTACGGACCCCAACCCAGCACCCCTAGGTACAGTCGTTCCAAAATACCCCAACTTCACCCCGTAAAACAACCGCTCTTGGTCACAAAGCGTCTGGGAGGCGTTGTCTAACTTCTCAAATCCCCTCGCATACTCAACCTCAAACATATATATGGCATTGTCCTCATATACGACTGCCACCAGGAATGTATTTGGCAAACGTAAATGCACGACTGCATGATGGCGAATACTTAGCGTCTTGCACTGACCATCGTTTACCTTTTTATCCTTAATGTTCCATCCCCCAACATCGTCACAAGCGGGTAAAGGAATAAGTCGTCCAAAACTCAGGCATTGATGCTGCTCACTTGTCGCTACTCCTCCATCATCAGTGCTATGAACCGATCTAGATTCGAAGATCATCTGACATCTCAAGTGTTGCCGCCGAATCCCGTCTCTGCTCCAAAGGGGGCTTGGATCATCGATAGGACACTTTGTAATCACCATACAGGGCAATAGCTTTACCGTCTCCCTCCATCCCGACAGCTTCTGATCACAGTTCGTGAATTGGTGATGGCTCACACCACCAAAAGTAGGAATCGGGTCTTCCAAAGGGTTACTGGTATACCATCGGAACAAATGCTTGTCAAACAACCCACCATTCCAGTCTACATAATCCCGTAGCTTGTAGGGATTTGAGTAAATTTCGGCCGCCCAGAGTCTGTTCATCCACTTATATTTGTGTTGTCGGACTAGACATATTGGCCATTCCTTTGATAATAGGGGCTGCAGGCGCCTGCTTCTGCTGGGTGAGGGAGGATCCGCCGGGATAGTCCCAGACTTCTGAGGTTCATAGATTGTATTGTACCACGGAAGTATTACGGACTTGGAACGCTGGTCTATTATGGGGCGGTCCCGGGCTGCTAAAGGTACCATTAGTATGGTTCGTGGTATGAAACGAAGGGCGACCGTCCATGTGGGCACAAGTCTATCCGGCAGAAATACCCCCGCATGTGGCCGTAAGCAAATTCCGTAAAACTGATGGCAGTGTTTAGGACAGTCGCAAACCTGTTTTGGAAGGATATGGTACACGCTGGGAACTATTAGTGGTGCAGGGAGAAGCACGGGGCGGTATGTATGCCACTCACTGGATGACGTCCTTCCCTCCGAGTGCAATCTGCTTAACACAAAACTCCATAGCCACTGCAGTAACCTGACCTTCGGCAAGCCCCATCTCTTGGGATCTATCATTGCCCAAAGCCCGGAAATGTCCCTCCTCCATCTCTTCCGGTTCAGCGACAGCTTGCCTCGATGGCTCACCACTTCCCACGGAGTGGTGATCAGCCGATGATGTCGTGGTTGGTAAAGGGATAAAGGCTTCCGGCTCTTGATACCGATCCCCTGTTTCTGGGGTAACCATAATATCTGCCTGGCGGCTGTGCGGCACTGGGAGTGCACGAGCCAAGGTGAGCACTACACTTGGCTTCCTGCTGGCACTAGTGAACACATAGTGAGACTGGTTATATGTTCCCCCGTGTGGAGATACAACAATATCACCTTCCGCAAATTCTCCTTTTACTAAACAAAGAGTCACTGCATCATAGGAGCGCTCCGCGAGTGTTTCTGCACAAGCTTGGCCTGCCGCTGATATACCCAATTTCACCTTCAGCTTACGTAGATTGGTGCAGGTCCACGAGGAAGCTTTATGGTGAACCAATAGAATTGCCAACTAGACATTCCCATCTGTTCCCTTCCCAACATCCATTGAGACTTTGACCTGGCTGATAATTTCATCCCTGGGGAACTCCCACTCTGCAACAATCTGAGGATCTGTTGCCCACTGGGTCTGCGTTGGATTTGTATGGAGATAATGCGCGGGGCGGTCGTCGAGAGAGTTGGTTCTGTCGCTCTCAGTATCTGGTTGAGTCGCACCGGGGATGGGGATAGGTTTCCTTGATCTTCCGTACTGTGGCTGTGGTCGATTTTCATTCACGATAGCCACCTTCCCGTATGAGCGGTAGATAATAATTTTTGATTTTTTCACCCTAGCATGCCCCATCACCCAGTCACCTAAGGCTCCGACCCCATCATTCTGATCAAAGGCCGGGAATTCATGGATGATGATGAATTGCCCACAGTCCGAGAGAAATACATTTCTGCCCCACCGGTGCTTCCTCTTTATCACATTCTTTTCACCACCGTAGTCCTTGATACTGGAACATGAGTCCAGTTTTGGTGTTAGAAAACCTACTACTGATTTTGTTTCGCAGTATTTTGGGATGGAAACACTAGTGATTGCTCGCTGATTCATCATGGAAGGGAGAACATGTGGCTTGTAAAGAAACTTTGAATCTTCCATTTTAACCCCTGGTCTATATCTCAGCGGAGGTTCCTCATCTCCAGCATCACCCGTTCGCCGTGTACTTGTTTTCAGAATGCTCTTCCTTGGCACCGCTGTTGCAACTGGATTTTTTGGAGAGGGAGTTACTGTATTCGTGGGCTTTATTCTTACTTGAGAGGGCTGTCCTGTCCCGGTACTGTGCGGGGGTTGGTACTCTCCCAATAACTGTGGGTTACTTTCCACTGCTCTGAATATCTGGGACAGAGAAGAAGGACCCATGCCCGCCTTTCGTCGTGCTTGTTTGGTGTATGTGGTTCTGGATCTGTTGAAGGCTAGGAGCGATTTGGCGGATTTGATCCTAGGCACCTCTTCCGGTCCGTGGTCCTCTTTGAGGTCCCCATCCACTGCAGAATCATCACTAGGACAATAACTAGTTTTGGCATCTGATTCTGAAGAGTTGGTTGCCCGCTTGGATCTGAACGCTCGGTTTGACTTTTTCGTTACCATCTCGCCCGATACTCAACCTCGGTAGATTCTAGAGGATTAGCATGCTTAGTTTAGCAAGCGAAGGAGTCCGGTCTCACATCCTATCACCACGGGTGCGTTGTAGAATGCCGGAAATCTGTGTCTCTAAAAGAGATATTCGAGTAGATGAGTGTGATATCTATGAAGGCTTGGAAGATAATCAAGATAAGCTGAACTGGGCGAATGTAGGTGCCAACTGGTGACCAGATTAACTGACAGAGACAGAGACCTCAGGGTGGACCGGAAAGGTGTGATGCTGCCAACCAGATACTCAGGCCAATCATCAGATACGAAGTACAGAAGTAGTAGCTGCTCGGGTGGCTGCCCCAACAAGGAACTATACGCACTAAGACTAGTAGTCTTGGTAGTCACAAACCTACATGACGTGAACCAGACTACGTGACGTGGTGAAATTCAAATGCGCAGTCGTCACGACAGAAGACTTCCTGCATTCTCCACACTTTACTTTGGGGGGGGCGAGTCCATCACAATTAATTTCTTGCAGACGTTACGGTTTTTCGCTATCCACTGTGGATACGGGCGTGTTTCAGGGCAGCGACTCTACACTTGCTAACCATCAGAATGATCCGAGAATACGTCCTACAGAGGGCCTACAATATCACATCAGTACAGACACTATGTAATACCCTCCATCACCTGGCTGGGCATAAGCCCCACGCAATCCCTACCGGACCCTTCTTGGCGGGGCAGTGGGGTGCAAAATGGATGGAATCATATGCAGCAAAATACATGAGCTTCCTGAAGATGCAGTGATTCATTGACCTGCGGTAGGAATGCGCTACGGATGCCTGAGGGCAATTTATGCGGGGATCCTTCGGTGGCATGGTGAAGAAAAGGGCATAGAAGCCACAAGCAACTGGCCCTCAGAACTGACCGAGTCTTAAGAATGTACATCAATTGAGTTGTGGCTTTTCTTCACGCCTTCCCCGCTCTCGTCTCCTCCTTTCTCACGAAGAAACGCCCTCAACGAGCATTGGTCAACGAGCTCACCCACACCTCAAGCCAGCGTCTACAGATCGGCGCTCCAGCAAATAAGGGATTTTGTAATTCCCGCACCGACGCCCAGCCAACAAGCTCACGAAGCACACCCACCTTCAGCGAGACCTAGACCAACATCGGCTCCGGAGCCAATTAGGATGTGAGTGCACCAAACATGCCGGCCAAGGGCAAAGGTAAGGACAACCCAGGGAAGGCAGACTTACTCTGCCCTCTATTAAAGTGGATAGATTATAGATGAACAGCGTAAGAATAAATAGGTGTAGAACAGCGTGGAAGTAGCGGTGAACCAGCGGAAATTATGGAGCGAGCAGGAAGTAGTTAGAAGTGCGAGCGCAATGTAGATGCTATGATTATTCTATCTAGAGGACGGCGGAATAGCCTGGTCTAAATACATGTGAGAGCCCTATGAACGACGATACTAACTAACTAACTGTAAGAGGATATAACTAAGTGAAGTCCGCAACAGGAAAGGAAGTATGCATGTCAGCCTACATGTAAGACAGTGTGGGAAATAACGAGCATGGTATAACAGACATGTGAGTGTAAAGGTGCAGCGTAAGCTGCATATAAGTCATGCTGTAGGATACTCGAAATAGAGATAGATAGAGATAATTAAGATAAGATATCGTAATAGAAATAGGAGAAGTAATACGATATGTATATGGAAATATATGACGAAATAGCAGCAGATAACGTCATTAGAGGGCACAGAATGTATGCCGCAACACCCTCCACTCAAGCCACGACTGCCGGTCACTGGCCACCCTCAGACTCCACCCATCATACAGCCTCCCCCGCCTCCCAAACCCCCCACACCGGCAGCCATGCCAATTCCCCCCGCACAGTCCACGAGCACCGCCACCGCACTGCCACAAGGGTCCAGGGACTGGGGCGATGACGTATTCATCACGCATGCCTTCAACATGGTGGTAGAGAGGATCGGCCACATTCCGAAGGCCGGCTTCAGTCAACACACCTGGAACTTATTCCAGTTGGCGAAGGTTGCCTATCACCCAGTGGAGTGGATCGAGGGACCCAGTGATTTCTCAGAGGCGGCACAGTTGCGCGAGGACTCCCTGGCTGCAGCGGCAGCAACGACAGACGACAAGAGACGGAGATTGGAAGAGGAGATACGACGACTGGTGGAGGTGGTGGAGGATACCAAAAATTTAGGCCGAACGGGAGAAGTCAACGGAGTTAAGGAAGGCTGTCAACTCCCTGGAAAAGGTTATCGGGGATCGGGATCAGATGATCAACCGAACCCCTCCTCCGCTACCACCGGTCAGCCACGCGACCACCCAGACCCTCACCGCTACCACCGGTCAGCCACGCGACCCCCCAGACCCTAACCGTACCACGACCCGAGGTCAACAGTGTCGCAACTCAGTGTACACCCCCACCTCG
>Ga0307511_10004690_pt1 | contig 13978 bp, 17 predicted proteins | sample 13_EM_MG_FD_200266 | JGI IMG/M metagenome (GOLD analysis project Ga0307511, IMG submission 200266) | Populus trichocarpa ectomycorrhiza microbial communities from riparian zone in the Pacific Northwest, United States - 13_EM | ecosystem: Host-associated > Plants > Roots > Unclassified | place...
CCCTGAACTCAATAGCAATCTTTTTTTTAATGGTGAGCCCAGGGAGGTATTGGCGGTTGTAGCGGTAGGGGCGGGGGTGGAGTTGGCGCACGAGGTGCAGGGAGTGCAGATGGTGAGCCATGGGAAGGGCATGCTGCGGGTGACATTGGTGGAGAGCCTGCCAGACGTCGAAGGGGTGAAGTTGGTGAAGGGTGGCTGTGCAATGTAGTAACCCTGTAGTCGGTAGCTCCCTTTTTTGAATTTTAAGGTTAGTGCAGGTAGGTGTTAGCGGCCGGAGCGGTGGCGCCAGCGATGGAGGCTGTACAGGAGGTGGAGCTTGCGAAGTTGATGGAAGCTGTCAAGGATATGCAGCGAGTGCACGGGGTGAAGTTGGTAAAGTGCCAGCGTGGGTCTAGGGGGTGGGGTTGGTAAAGGGCCTGTAGCGGGTGACCAGAATCAATTTGGTGAACGGCTTTCAGCGGGTCAAGGGGGTGAGGTAGCTGAAGGGGGTAAAGCTGCTGAAGGGGATGAGGATGCTGAGAGCGGTGGCGGGAGAACGGAGTTACTCTGAACTAGGTGGCAACGTTTTTTTATTTTATGATTGGCGCCAGGAGGTAGTGGCAGTACTTGTGCTGGCGGCATTGGTGGAGTTGTCGAAGGAGGTTAAAGCAGTGAAGGTGGTGAACTTTGTGAAAATCATCCAGCTGGTAAAGAAGTATTTTTTGCTATTGAGGAGAGCACTGATTTTTATTTGGAGTTTGCGGAGGAGTTGCAACCAGTGAACGGGGTGAACTTTGGAAAGGACATGCAGCGGGTGACGGGGGTCAAGTTGTGGCACTGCCTGCCACGTGAGAATGGTAAAGTCAATGACGGGCCTTCATCGGGCGAAGGGGGTGAATGTGGTGAGGTGCTTGCTGTAGCTGAACTGGGTAAAGTTAGTGACGCCCTACAGCGAGTGAAATGGGTGATTCGGTGAAGGTTACAGCGGGTGCATGGGCTGACTGTGCAATGAACTGACCCTGAAATCGGGAGCAATGTTGTAGTTTGATGAACGGCACGGCGAGGTGGTGGCTAAGTTGGCGAAGGCCGTGTAGCCGGACGGAGGTGAGTTTAGTACAGCCGCTGCAGCCCCTGTAGCGGGTGGAGCCGGTGAACCTGCTTTAACAGGTGAAGGGGGTGACGTTGGTGAACTGGTTAGAGTTAGTGAAAGCCTGCAGTGAGTGAAATGGCTGAATTCGGTGAACGGCCTGCAGCAGTGAAGCGGGTAAAGTTGGTGAAGCGCCTACAGCGGGTGAGCGGGGCGATGTTGGTGAAGGGGGTCCCTGTGCTATCGAGTTACCCTGAACTCGGGAGTACCGTTTTTTTATACTTGTGATAGCGTTGGCAGGTGGTAGAGGCAGGCAGTGCAGTTGGCGACCCTCGTGGTGCGGGTGAAGATGGTGAATCGTGTGACGAACATTAAGCAGGCGCAGGGCTTGAATTTGGTGAGAGGCTTGCACGCCGTGACCGGGGCCATCCTGAGATTTATCTTTAGGACGGCACTCTAGGTTCAACCCTGCTCTTTACTCAATCTCCATCCATGATCGAGGAAAACGGGGACATAAAAATAGCTAATATCTCGAATGCAGTGAGTTGGGCCTTTTGTGAGAGATGAACTGATTCAAGTATTGCCATTAACGTGAGGGGTTAACAGCAGATTAAATTCAGCCTGCCCCAGGACCTCCTCCACGGATGACTGCGGCAATTTGCGGCAAATTTCGGATAACAACCAAAGTTCTGAGGCTTCCCTCAATTCATTGGGTTGGTGAAGTGATCCCATCCACCCCCTCCTGCGTTTCGTGTCCAGTAACGCAACCTTTCACCTTTCACGTCTCCTCGCGTCTTCCCTTCGTCTTTCTCCTGACGTCGCGTTTGGACATTAATCCAGCCTTGCTGTACCATCCCCTAGTTGATTTCAGTGTTCACAGTTCCTATTCCCGGATCCCCCGTCGATCGCGTTATCAAAGTAATGCCGCATGTGTAATCTCGCGCCCTCGTAACCTGCTGTGCCTGGTCTCGGCTTGGAGATCAAGTGATGGTGATTGAGATGACTATGTGATGCATGGGGTAGTAGGGGCCTATGATAGTTGAAGAGATTCTTGGCAAGCGTTCTCGGGACAACGGCTCATGGAGTTGACCGTAATCATCGTACAAGATACTCTCACACTTGAATCAGTTAGTGAATCTAGAGCGTCGGTCTCCACAGGGAGGGTATTGGTGGGGGCTATGCCCTCCAAATTGGAAGGCATAGGTTTGTATCCTTAGATAGATTGTCTCAGGAGGTTTTCTCCTGCACCAGGGGGGAAGTCATCTGCCTAGTCGCTTCAAACCTTTTCTTGGGACCTTTCCCGCACTTCGGTCCCCTCCTTTTCCATGCCCGGCATGAGTTTCTTCATTTCTTCCACTCTAGAACCCTACCTATCTCGGCTGTTCCCTTTGTCCCTCCTGTCGGTGACGGGGGTTATCGGGTCGAGCTTTGCCTCTGAATGTGATGTGACATGGGGTGGGCACTGCGATGGGACTGCCCGCCTCCCCTGAAGTTCCCATGTGTCATCAGTGGGAGGGATACCCCCCTCATAGCCACTTCCATCTCTTCGTCCCCTTCCAAATAGTTATGACCTGGAGCCTATTCAACTTCGTGGTCCATTTCGAATTCCTCCGTGTTGATGCTGTCCGAGGTTTACTGGGGGGTTGGTGTTCTGGGGTGCTGAGGCTCGGGGCATGGCTTGGTCCCTGCGTTTACTTTTCAGCAACGTCAACTTCCTTCGTGCACCGTCAGGCAATTCCTTTAAGACTAGTAGGTCTTCTCGTCGCATGTCACTACGTAGCTCGGCTCCCAGTGATCCGTATCCTCAGAGCGCTGCTCAGTGGGGGTTCGTTTCACCAGGTGGTGATTTAGACAGACACAGGTACGCTCCTCAAGAATCCTTGTTGTGTGATGTTCCTGCGTAACCGTAAGATGTACAGGTATGCAAGTTAGTACCAGAGAGTCCACGAAGCTCGGTTTGTGCTATTCGTGTGTGCTGTTATACTTGCGCCAAACCGTGTTGATTGAAGGTTACTGTTTTAATTCTGTCCCCTACTCAGCTGTGAGCAAGTTGTTCAATGAGTGGTACTTACAGGCACACTTTCACTATGTCCCTATATTCATAACAGAACCTCCACAGTGTCCTGTCACCGCCTGGCTTGAACGAGAAACCGTTACGATCGCAGTCGCCACCTTGATACGGAAAGAGTGCCGGTAAAACATGAGCGTTGGTGTTAACATATGGAATTCATCATCAGCGGGACAACCGTGCACGCAGGAAGAACCGTAACAGCTCCCAGTCGAAGGGTAGCCCCGTCCGAGCAGTTACCGTTGATATGGGTGCCGCTGCGCTCGCAAGAACTGAGTGGAGACGGTATCATAGCATATTTTGTGAAAGAGCGATGGTTAAGCACGCATGAGTTCAGGTCATGCAAGCCTAGCTACGGTTCTAGGTTCGCCAAGTGGCGCTAGCCTCCTATATAGTACAAGCTCATGCCAGGATTCTGCATTAGTCATTCACAAAACCTTGTTATGCATGAGGAAGGAAGGATTGGCGGTAGGTACTAAATTGGAATGTATGTCTGTGCCGAAGTTTACATATCTATTGTTGACAAGAAGTCCGTCTTGGGTAATGAGTTCCTGGAATAAGATTTACACGGTGTTCGATGTATTTTCCTTACCCATGTGCTTTCTACCTGCCGAACTTTCTTCTCACTGTGTTTATTAAATATTTTCCGAAAGGAGACGTCATTGTCGTAACGTGTGTAACAATTGCTTGGGAACGAGAAGAGAGTGAGCCATCTTGGAAGACTTGCATCTAGTGCAGAATGTATTATGGAAACGTCCTTGATTCTTCTAGTAATAGTGGAAATACGTGTAATTTAATACATCATGAGCGGACATGTATGTAAGGGAACCAATGTAATAGTGGCTCTATGCGACATGCAATACGAACTAAATTAGTTAATTCTAGCGATTCATTCAGCGCCATAGCTCCCAATGATGTACTTGTGGTGTTTGTTATGCATCACCATCAACTCCTCACCATCAGGTAGAGACATATATAGGGCATTGGTGTTCGCCGGCGGTACGGCACTATGATCAGCTGACGTCTGGCATTCTGTTCGCTGCTTTCCGCACTTTTCGCTAGTTGCAACTTGGGCGTCTATTATTGAGGTTTAATTATCCTCGAAAAAAGTTTAGTATATCATATTTAGGTTAAACAAAGTTACCATATAATTTTAAGCTCAACTCCAGGCTCCAGCGAGGGAGTGTTGTGGTAACTAAAATTGGCCGTACCGCACTGAAACCTAGGCGTACGCCTAGGTTGCTTCGGTGGTTCTCACCACGGTGCCAGTCGCACGAATTCACTCTTTTCTAATATAGCATCTTGATATTTCTCAATATCTATTAATCTTTTATTTCACTACTAGACTCTCAGTGTATGGGCGTGCGCACATATTCTGCTTTGAGCAAGATCGTCGATTTAAACCCCCTACACTATCCTGTCTCCCAAAGTATGTACGGTACACATCTAATTTTGTCCGATCGCATGGTTCTCCTCTCATCTCACTTATGAATAGCAAGAGGTGGTAGAAAAAGAAGAATGTGGGGGGAGATGTGGGGTCAAATGAGGGAGCTGGAATTTGCACGTTCACATACTTTGCCTGGCCGGTCGATATTAGACAAGCTTAACGGGAAAGATGGGAACATGTAACCGATGTAGTCTGGCTGTTAAGTCGTTTGGGTACAATTATGACATCATCATCATCATCGTCATCACCCTACACTTCCATATTTTCTTCACGAGTTAAGCTTTACTCTCAGTTTTGGCGGTTATCTCTTCTTGATAACATCTAGACTTAATCTTATATATTTCGTTGCCCTTAAATCACATGGGCACCAGTGCAGTATAAATGCCCCTCCCCCAAACCCACCGAGCCCCTGCACCAACTCGAGTTCTTTAACAATTAACATATCAACCAACCCAATCGACCGTTATTGCCTTCATATCCTCCCCCACCCTTGGACCCTACTGCTCCGCATTTCTTCCTGCCACGAACGCATAGCCACGACAGCGGCGATACCATCGTCCCTGCAATCTGGCCTACTACTAAGCAAGGGGAACCGATGAACCGCCCAGCGAGCCCGGAGGGAGATGTGCAAGGAACTCCGCGGAGCAGGCGCATCAAGGTGGACGACGGGAGCCTGGTAGCGTTATTCCCCGTGGAGGAAGTATCAATCGGGCAGTTTCTCTTAGCCGTTATGGAGAAGAAATTCTTCGCGCTAGAAGCAATCTGGAACAACCGAACCGTAGAGGATACGGAGCACTGCAGAAGGGCAGCAAGCAGGGGAAGGGCGTGGATTGAGCAGTACCCAGTGTCCCCGTGGAGTGACAAACTCAAAGGATTGGCGCTGTGCTGCCCACACACTGGGTACCCGGCGGAGTTGATATCAGGAATAAGGGAAGGCAAAGCGATGTTATTCGGCCTGGAACCACCGGAGGAGCAGGCGGCAGACACGATTGTTGTAGCGGGCAAGCGCCAACCATGCGCCACCTGCGCCCTGTGGGAGAAACGGGGATACATCATAACATCGCACTCAAGGGCAGCCTCCCCCACTAGAATGGATATCGACTTCTATCCGGCCAAGACGATTGTACACGAGGCAGTCAATAGACAACTCGATAAGGCAGGGGCAAGAGAGCACGGGCAGGGGCAGAGACAATTGAAGGAAGAAGCACCACAGGCTCCACGGGGACGACAACCGACCAGGGGTCGATCACACACCAGGGTTCGACCACCGATGCGGAATCCATCCCCGACGTGGGGTCGATCACCTCCGAGGTATCGACTGCGGACTAGGTGTCGATCACCGATGAGGACTGCATTACCGACGTGGGGTCGTTCACCCTCCAGGCGAGGACCACCAACGCAGCGTCAATCAAAGGCTAGTGGTAGATTAAATAGCCTCTTACTGGCTCGCAGGATGGATGCAGTGGTCCTAAAAGTGGAACAAGCATTCCAACGCGACCACCAAACAGTGCAGCCCGAATTGCAGGAGGTGTTCAAGGTACCGCAAGGCGCGATTGAAGCACCCAGAGCACATGGAGCGCCACAAGGGAATCAGATGCTCAGGGAGCGATTCCAACAGGCAGAACGTGTGAGGGGCCAACAGGCGCTGGGGACAGCAATGGAGCAACTCGAGGCAAGGTTCCGGAGCCAGCAAGAACAAAGGATAGAAATCATGAAGAAGAAGCTGATTGCGGAGCATGAGGCAAGGTTGGAGCTACTTGAGGAGTTTGAGAAGAAGTTTATGGGAGGGGGTTCAAGCTAGGGACGAGCCTAACAGGATCTATCGTATCGGTGCTGATCATGGTCTTGGCAAACAAAGGAGAAGTGACAGTGCAGGACAAGAATTAAAAGTTACCTTCAAAATTGGGAAGGCAGCGTTAAAAGCCACGAGGTGACGAGAGAAGGGTCACAAGGACTGCGGACGGGGCCGTGGGCATTTAGGGGGAGGCGGCTTCCTTTTCCTCTCCCGTTGTTTCTTTTTATTAAACGATACGTTCTTTCATTTATGTATGGGGTCTGTCACGCAAACACAGGCGAGGGAATGATCCAGAAGCTAGATATTGCAGGAACATCTTCACTCGGGGATGCGCTCCCTCATTTTTATATTTTTATATTTTTATATTCTTGGTATTCATGCGCCGTCGGGGCATGACGAGCCAGCTGGAAACTCCGCGCGCCTCCCACCTCAATTAGGGCGAGCCACCATCTGTATACACTCGCCATATACATAATATCACTGCGTAGTGTTTTAGACAAATAACAAAAAAAAACATTTGTCAGTCGCTTGTGTTAGATGTCCTTGTATTCATGACTATTAGTTCTCCAATTCCGTTTCAAACGCGTTTCCCACTTTTGGGGAATGCCTAACGATGCACCCATTGAGCAAGGGAAGAGAGAACAAACGTCTTGTTAGCCTCTTGAATGTCCATCTGGTCCTGTTTTGTCCGACCACCAGCGGGAGGGACTTGTAGATGAGACTGCCATCGTATGTGCGCCTCGAGCTTGCTTATTAGAAAAATGTGTGCAGGGTTGAATCAAGATTCAGATAGCTTTTCTTTATGAATATAAACAATATGCCCGTTTCCGACAGTTGACATGCGCAGCAGAGCGGTCGGTTCACCTTCACGGAGTAGTGTAGCGAAAACTTTGTGCAGTTTCGGCAATGGTATGGTTTGGATTTTTGTTCAGAATACAACCCCGTATGCGGTGTACCCTTTATTCCCTGCACCGAAAAAATTATAAATTGATTTGAAAGTTGCTTGGAATAAGGGACTTGGGGGCAGAATAACCAGGGATGCATGACCAGAATAGCAAATGATAAACTTTGTTCTATGTAAGGTAATCCTTGTTTTGCAATCCTTTATTACAAAAGAGTATTCCCTTGTTCCATTCAGTGTTGAGTTTGAGGGTATAGTAGATGATGATAAATCATTTAGACTCTCTAACCATATGAGCACTGATATTTTTCATAGCAATTTATGTCTATTTATTGTTACTTTTTAATGCTATCAAGCATTATGCTTGGTTAGTATCCACCATAGCTCAAGTTTTAGGGGGCATAAATCAGCCAGATGTGCAAAGATTGGGCAAAAGACTTACCCTTTAATCTATTTCGGCAATTATATTACCCAAATAGGTCAAACTGATCTTCTAGAATTCTTGAGAACTCTGTAGATCCCTTAAAAATCAGAAAAAACTTGCCTTACGCTGTACGCAATACTTGTTACCTATAACCCTACCTTTACTGGCCAATATATATCAAGTTATTATATTAAATCAAATTCCGAGGAGACAGACCTAGTATTGAAGTAAATCTAGGCAGGGTGATAGGCCAAAGTATAGTCCCATTTCGCAATAAATATTCTATTTAAGGCGACCCAATATATATATAGATAGGCTAATTCATAAACATCACCTTTATGAATAGTTTTCCTTGATAATTTATATATCCATTTTCAAGCTTAATTACTCTATTAACCTTAAAGTTTTATCTAAAGTTAAATCTTTTACTATGTAAGATTTTATTATTAATTTTTCTATACTTGTAATATTCAGCTTAAGAATACTTTGGTCTATCGACTAGTAATGTATTTATCTAAATACAAATTTTGTGAATTGATATAATAGAAGACCGTTTCTTATAATTGTCTTACTATGCATTTCCTAGTACCTATCATATATGTGGTATAGCTCAGGCATAGTACTTTACGTACTATTGCCTTGCGTATCTCTAGCCCTTATGTACTTTTCCTTTATTATAATGTATTACGCATCCCGACCTGTATTTCTGAGTACGGGAGGCCTGACCTCCCACACCTGTATTTATAGTCATGGAGGAGTCCTTTCTGGAAAGGCCAGAAAACATGCATTTTAGACTCCAGAAGCGTTTGCTGCTGGTATAAGTACTGAGCCATTCTGCCCTTATGAAGGAGAATTCTCAGATCAGATCACTTGAGACAGAGTTCAGACAAGCCTTAGATAGCTTCAATATAGAGGGATTACACATATTAATTGTCTTCCCACTTGGGAAATCTGTATGCTCTCAAAGAGTCCCTGAGTCCTCGACTTAGCAGAACTAATAACAGATATACGCTATCACTCCGGTGATAGTATAGACTCTATTAAATGGCCCGTGGCGCTATTATTGGCACCACCCATCACAATTGAGGTATTCATAAATTGAGGTAATATCGAAGTTTTTAGAAAGTTTCTAGAATTTGAAGCTAAGAATGTTGAGGCTTGGGTAGAAGTTGTAATGGGCGATGCCAATAGTAGCTCTACAGGCCGTTTAACAGAAACTATACTATTACCAGAGTAATAGTGTGTGTCTGTTATTGGTTCTACTAACTTAAGGACTTATAGGGTTTTTAAGAGGATAGAGATATTCCAAGCAGGAAGTGAATTAATTGGTATAATCTCTCTGTATTAAATCTATCTAAGGCTTGTCTGAACTCGGTCTGAAGAGATCTGAACTGAGAATCCTCCTCCAGAAAGGCAGAACGGCTTAGTACATATACTAGCCGCCAAGCCTTTTGATGTCTGAAAAACCTGCTTGCTGGCCGTACTTGAAAGTACTCCCCCATGACCATAAATACAGCTGTAGGAGCTGAGGTCAGGCCTACAGTACTCAGAAATACAGGTATGGATGCGGAATGTATCAGTATCTTGGAAAATTATATATAGACCGGATACACTTAGGACAATGCTATGTAAGGTACTATACTCAAGCTATCTGGTATACATAATAGGTGGTAGAAAATGCATACTAAGAAGATTATAAGAAACGGTCTTACCTTACACTTCCCCACTTAAAAAGATTTCCTACTTTTATTGTCTTGCCCAAACAGGAATGCAAGTGAAAGCATGATAGTTATAAAAATCGCATTCTTTACAATTAACAGTAGGAAACTAATTTAACTTCCAAATCATCCATAGTAAACAGTCATAATATAAGGAACAGTAAAAATATCAGATAGATACCTTATTTGCCATCCTTTCCTCCATTATTAATTCGGAAAAACAATTAAAGCAACAGGAAGGAACATAGGATTGTATAACGGAAGACAGTTTCTTATATTTGTCTTAGTACGCATTTCCTAGCACCCATCATGTACACCCGATAGGTCGGACATAGTACCTTATGTACTACTGCCTTGAGCATATCTGGTCCTTATGTACCTTTTCCTTTATTATGATGCATTACGCATCCATACCTGAATTTATGAGTACTGGAGGCCTGACCTCCCACACCTGTATTTATGGTCATGGAGGAGTGCTTTCTGGAATGGCCAGAAAGTATGTTTTCTGGAAAGACCAGAAAACAGGTTTTTCAGACTCCTGAAGGCTTGGCGGCTAGTATAAGTACTGAGCCGTTCCGTCCTTCTGGAGGAAGATTCTCAGATCAGATCACTTCAAAAAGAGTTCAGACAAGGGTTAGATAGCTTCAATACAGAGAGATTACACCTTTTAATTCTCTTCCCGCTTGGGAAATCTGTAGGCTCTTAAAGACCCTCTGAGTCCTCGACTTAGCGGAAGCAATAACAGACACACACTATCACTCCGGTGATAGTATAGACTCTGTTAAACAGCCCGCGGTTCTACTATTGGCATTGCCCATCACTTTTTTTTTAATACACAAAATAATCTAACTGTTGAAACCTACTACCACGGACTGATCACCCATTGGTATCTTTATAATACCTTTTCAGGTATCACCTCTATTGGACGTCAACACATGCAACAACAAATTACATGCAACGAAAGCTAGCAATAACCATCCAATACCGAGACAGAGATATTCTCAACCCGTAGTCAATAGAAGACCTTGTGCAAGACAAGGCAGAGCTCTAACGGGCAGTGGTATACACCATTAAATAATTCCACCCTTGTTCCATCACTTTACCCACCAATATCGATACCACCTCTTGCATTCCTGGCAACTACAATCCCCATTCATCTTCTTATACCATAGAGGATAAGACATCGCGGCACCATACGTCCCAGGAATAATCGCAGCATACAAATACATATTACTATCCCATGGCTCACCCTCGTTCTTCTCACCATTAGAAGAAACATACGAAAGTACAGCAGGAACTACATAGCTACTTCCTGTTCCATCTTACACCAGATTCCTCACAGGTAAGGCACATCTATCCTCCTTCCCAACTGAACCATTTTCAGTTGGTATCAGCTCAAAACTCAGGGAGTTTGAGCTATCCAATTCTTCCAATTAAGGAGACCACCTCACGGTCTTCTTGCTGCCACCCTCACTATCTCCTAAACGTTCTATTGGGAAGTACATCTTAGGCTTCGTTGGTATTACCCATACCTCAGGAGTACCTACCATTGTAGGAGCGGAAGAAAACGATGAACCAGCTACCGTGCTCTCCTCGTTCCCACTATCCTGCCTACATATCGAACAGGCAGCCGAGCCACAGTCATCCAAAGTCGATCAGAAATTACTCATGACCGGAGCGACGTACCTGTCCCCACAATACACGGACAATGGGGAAAAATAACTCGTAATATCCGAAGGACTAACCGATATTATGGCCTCCAAGACGGACAAGCCGTACACCTACCACAATTCACGAAGATTACCTATAATTTCCGAGTACATCGAGAAGTTAATCTCCGACACACGACGAAAGAAAAGAGACAATCCTGAACCACAAACGTTCGAGGAATCAGTCAAACCACCTCCTTTCAATGTCTACACCGTCGATGTCCTGAAACCAGAAGAAGACTCTCCCCTCACACCATGGGAATTTGAGTCACCTCCAATGACAGAAGCCAACTGGAAGAAAGTACAACCACAATTACATGATATCCTCGCCTTTACACAAATGCTTGCGTATCTGCACTGCTTTCACCCAAAGGACATCCAACTACTTCTCGAAGCAACAACCAAACACTATCTTTGGCATACAACCATCCCAGTTGAAAGTAAGAACTTGGAGCTTACCACGGTGCTTGCGGAGGGGCTGAAACGCCCCAAGATGCTACAACTCATAGAACCTACCTGGGTTCTGAAGGAATGAGATCATATTATGTGCTTTATGTTATGTGGTCATCACCTCCTTTTACCTGTCATACCAGGACAATTTGAGGACCCACTTATAGCCAAACGACCTAAAGGACAAGACAGAAGGGATCCTCCTGAGACACCAACCAAACAACGCTCCGTCCCAGAAGTCAGCACAGTATCTCAAACTGGCATCGTGGCAGAGGATGACATTGTAGAACGTACCTCGGATACTGGCAACTCAAATAATGGAGAAGATGATGAGGACCTAAGCTCTCCCTTAGGTCGGGGTACCACAGCACGTGGAGGAGATAATGATGGATACGATAGTAGCTCTAGCAGTGGAAGCTCTAGCAGTGGATGGTCAGTACACAGTCACAGAAGCATTCGCAAGCCAAAGAAGGTCAAGAAGATCAAGAAACGAACAGATCGTGGTAAAACACCAGAATAACAACAATGGGAAACGATGATGGGAATTGTGACACCTGAAGAGTCATCAAAAATGTCCAAACGGATGAAGGGTATCAAGATTGATGCTCCAGAAAATCTCAACAGTGGGGATAAGATATGGCGAGACTAACAGTGTCTTGACAGTTGGGTTAACACGATACAGAGATGGTTAAGTATGAAAGGTATAAGATTAGAATCGAAAGAAGCGTTGGACTTTATTGGATTCAAACTGCAAGGCAGCGCACTCACTACTTATAACCACCACCTCATCAAGGAAAAAGATAAGGCAATTTTTTTCAGTTTCATGCTAGTGCTACGGGAATTCCTTATTCCCTCTACTAGCAAGCACTTCCTATGCAAGGAATGGGAGGCTGCTTCACTCCACAAGGATGGCCGACACATGAGTATCAAAACTTTTGCCAACAGGCTGCAGGAACTTCAGATTAAGCTTATCAACAAGGATGGAAACCAATGCATCTCGGAAGAAGTCAAACGCAGGAAATTCCTCAACCACCTACCTGATTACATAGAAACCACCCTGGTTCCCCAAATACTTGATTCATGGACGTTCAACGACCTGGTTAAGAAAGCGGAATCATAGGAGGCTGCATGAAAACATGGGCATATGTCAACTACACCCCAACCTGCTCGCCAGCCAACTACCTAACCAGCTCCGAACCCTAGTCGAAATCACCGTAGGGATCGGAAGAGAGACAACAAGAAAACTAGTTCTAATCCTGGAAGCACCCCTGCCACGAAAACAACTACCACCAAGGTTCCGGACTGGGAAGTGGTTAACAAGACGTTAACATCACAAGACAAGATGAAGTTGATTAAGGAACGGAAGTGTGTAAGTGTGTGCCAAGTTAGTAGAGGAGTTCTGTAAGGAACTCGGCTCTACCAACGTGGTTATGGGGTCTTAAGCACGCCCACTAAGTCCTATACAGGATTATAGTAGGTGGCTAAGGGGTTGTTGAGGGTAGGGTTGGTTGGGGATCAAGAGGTACAAGTGGACAAGAATATTACTAGTGTAGCTTGTGTATTTCTGAAGTAGCTAGACTAGACTGTTCTGAACGAGAACTGGTCCTATCTAAGGCCGTGGAATTCAGATCTTTAATAGATACTGAGTTCCTAAGGCAATGAGTCCATTTAGACTCATACTAGGCAACAGTAAAGACTCATTATGATACTGCATCATATTGAATATATGATGGCTCATTATAAATGCGTTCTGTGTCATGATGATGCCTAACAAGGTAATGGAAACAAGGCTGCCAACGAGATAAACAATCAACAAGAAAACATAATAAGCTACTGCACAATTAGGCAGGCAAAACAGGAGATGGTGGTCAGCAAGCTGACATACATGAAACTAACCCAGAATGATACAGGAATATGACAGGTAATAATACTGAAATATGACAAGAAAACTACAAGGAAAAAACAACAAAACTAATCCCAATATGATCCTTCCTAATACAAACATGTCCTAAACAGGTAGCTGCCAAAATGGGCCAAAAACGAGCTTTGATATAACCCAATAAAAGCCACCAAAACTGCCAGAGATAGAACACGTGTAGGGAAACATATACTAGAAAACTAGTTCCTTACATCCTTCCCTTCTTAAAAAAAATCCTCCACTAGAAAAACAGACAGGGAAAAATGAAAAATACAAGGAAAAAATATAACAAGACAAGGGTATCAAACCCTGCAATAACCTAGAGACATATCCACCCAATACACTACTTGTTTCTCCTTCCTCGACGCTTTTTTTGCTGGTTACCAGTCCAGGCATGCTGTCTCCAATAATCCTTCACAGCTTTGGGGGGGAGACTTTCCTCTGGTTCCAGGGTATTTTGATTGTCTCCATACCCTTCCCAC
>Ga0307511_10004691_pt1 | contig 13976 bp, 11 predicted proteins | sample 13_EM_MG_FD_200266 | JGI IMG/M metagenome (GOLD analysis project Ga0307511, IMG submission 200266) | Populus trichocarpa ectomycorrhiza microbial communities from riparian zone in the Pacific Northwest, United States - 13_EM | ecosystem: Host-associated > Plants > Roots > Unclassified | place...
AATTCCATACTTTTCGAGGTGGATTGGTGTATACGGCGATTTCGCATGAGTTCTGCTACTAGCTAATAGGCGCATATTGTAGAGCATATTCAATAGTGTTGGAATACAATTTATTCGGTCTGTATAGGAAGCCTAGCCAGTGCAGTACATATCCTGATATATTTGTTGTGGCCTGGGTGTAGGCCAAAAACTGTACAGACGCACGTGACAGAGCCAAGAACGCTACGGTGGAGTCTTAGGTAGGACTAGTGCCCTAACAAGACTAGCCAGTCCCGCGGCCCACAGCCTTGTGAAACAAATCAGCTTCACCAGTCATTCACCTGCACCGTGCAGCAAAATTTACTAAAGGCTATACGGAGTATAGAGGATATATTAGTTAAGTAATGCGATATCCGAAAAGAAAATGTAGATGTGGAGGTTACTAAACGGTTTGATCATGAGTGTGAGGCTTGATCGTCAAGACATCGAGTGTAGTCGGAGTTTGGGGAAAGGTGATTGCCTGATGTTAGGTTTGGAGTGCCTGAGCAAAGTGAGGATTTTGGTGTTATTGGGATGAAACCACAGACAGACTGACACTTTCTAATTCCTGAGATCAACGAATCGAGGCCCACAGAGGTGGTGGTGGCGGTGCCACCAGATAGGCAGAGCCGTGTGTACGATGGCTGTCCTAGAATGTGGCACATCCGCTGCAGTGTCCATGGGTAGGGGTAGGGGGTGGTCGATAGACGAGGCATACAGGGAACTGGAGTGATGTGCAGCACTATAGAGGGGGACGAAAGCATGTAACTAGCTGTAGACAGAGGTGCAGGAGAATCCAGTAAGACACCTTACCTTACAGGACGTCATAGGCTTGATAGCTTAACTAAATACTAGTACTGATATGGGAAATAATAAAATAAAAATTGGCGGGATTGAGTTCAGGGTAATCTTTGGCCCAACAAATATACATGGTTGTTTACCCTGCATCTGGATTATATCTATGTGCATTACATGTTCATGCATAGGACCACAGAATCGATGGATATCCGGCTTTGAATTCAAGTACCCTGAGGGGATTCAAAATGGGTAGCTGTTGTTAGTTACTCTGAACTCCTTCCTATATGATCAGATCATTGGGAAGAAACAAAATCTTTAGCGTACAGTATATGCCCAAGTACCTTGACACAAGTTCTCCGTTTTGGAAATTCATGTGGGAATAGTATTGATATAAAAGATCTGATGTATCCTGAGTTTAGCCCAAACCTTCATTCTAGCGATATTGTCTAATTAAAAAAAAATATATTGCCCCTCGAAGCCTACTCGCTGAAAATATCTTGCACCCTTAAGGCTTTGTGCAGTGACTTTGCTCCGATTTACATAACCCCATCTACAAGGAAACAGACAACCATTGGTGGAAAATATGTATACGAAAATGTCGAATTTACCCTGAACCCTGTACATCGCCGCTCCGCTATTATTTACGCGCGCTAGCCCTCTTTGAAGTTTCATCCATGACATGTCAAACCTACTCCCGGCCCCATCCTGGCACCCATAAAGACCTCTAAACACAAACAATTAAAGTAGAAAAAGCGAATAAGAAATCAGCGAGCTGACAATGCAAACAAAACAAGGAAAGATAGGCGGAATGCGACATATCGTATATAGATTTCCCTCTGACGAAAAGGATGACATAACTGAAAAATGTCACTCCGGAGATCCCACTCAGCATAGGTGACCCCACCACCCTGCATTCCAGATCCCAGAACCCCAAGCTATAGGCTTGCCTCCTCTCCTACCCAGCTTGCAACTTTGGTAGTCCGCCAAAATACATTCGGATGAGGACACCTTCTCTCACCAGTTTGGAGGTGGGGGTTTTCATGCACCTGTTGCTCGGGCGAGAGTTGGGACCATAGATATATTGCGATTCTTTGCTCTTCCGTCTCCGTGCAAGGCCGTAGGGTGTTCTCCCATCGTTGTCCTCGATGATGAGTGATGCACCAGCCTGGACTAGCATTTTTGTATTTTCTTAACCTACAATAGAGAGGAAACTGCAGTCATGAAGCAGAGTGTTGCCCATGTTATCCTTCGCATTAACCAGCCATTGGGCTCGAGTTCCCACAACATGTTCAAGAAGAACCTTCATCATTTCATGTCGATAGATCTCTATGCTGCTCGATGCAGCACATTAGCACCTTGGTTGGTTGCTATCGTAGTGACTGCTCCCCTTTCGATAAGTATTTTAACACATGACGGATGGTTGTCGAGAACAGCCTTCAGCAGCGCTGTTTCACTATCTGAATTTATCTCGTTAATATCAGCTCCCAGTAGTTGCAAAGCGGTCATATGGCCGTCCCCTGCGGCACCATGAATACAGCGCGCAAGCTTGGGTTGCAATTATCATTTTCGCCTAGTGTCGAGGCATAAGGTACAACCCTTGTCCACTAGGAATTTGCATGAGCTTCGTTGTTATTAAATGCCGCCGAAGCAAGTGGAGTCCGACTATTTGTTGGATTACAAAACGTAACGAGCGTCGCCTACAGCTGCACCAAAAATTACCTCTACCGGCGCACCAGAGGATTTAGTTAAGTTTAGTTACGGACCTAGCAGCACTCGCGAACCACCCCACGCTAGTTCTACGGGCGATATATTGTTCCCAGGCTAGCATGCGCAGTAACAGGAGATTGCTGAGATGTTGAGGGCTGGGGGGAATAGGATGGTGACGCATGTGAAGTTGAGGAAGAGTATACATTTCTGTTGGATTAAGTGAATATGAGGGGGGGGTGGTGATATTAGAGGGGTTTAAAGGTGGTATTGAAGGTACGAGACTAGTATTGAAATGAAATATGTATCTCGTTCTAAGTTTAACCGAAACTTCCAAGTATTCTAGCGACATTATCCAATCAAAAGATAATAACATATAGCCCTAGATGTCGCTCGCTCAAATATCCTACCCTCTTGCATAGCGATCTCTTTTCAGCGTGCACAGCCCCGTCTACAAGTAAGCAGTTTGCCGTACGCATTGACAAACAAATATAATATCACAGTTACCCTGAAATTTGCTCATTCACTGGCTGCCCCCAAAAAACCCCGCCCCCAAAACATGAAAGAAAACATAAAGATAGAAAAACAAAATAAAGAGAAATAGACAAGCTGACCAAATAACAAGAAACTAACAAAATGAAGCAAATCAGCGGCTGGAATATTCGTATATAATGAATTTCCCTAGCGAAAAGCTAAAGGCATAACCGAAAAGTGTCACCCCGCAGCCAACGTGGTTGAAATTAAGTGATCCCCTAGCTCCCGTATTTCAGCTCCCACTATTCCAGGTTCCATAAGCAGTATTCGCCCGGCAAATCCTGCAACTTTGGCGGTCCGCAAAAATATATTGCAGATGGGGCTATCCTTGAATCTAAGACCGCCAGGAAGATAGAGGAGGTCAGTGCCCATGTGTATATTTCCTCTCTCTCTAGTCTGGAGGTGGGCGTGTTTCCCGTGCCTGTTGCTCGGGTGGAAGTTGGCACCATAGGTATTTTGCGAGTTCTTTTCTCCCCCGATCTCGAGCACACCCATAGAGTGTTCTTCCATCATTGCCCTTGATGGCGAGTGATGCACCAGCCTGGAGTAGCATCTTTGCATTTTTTAAATTTAGAAACTGACTGCGACTGCAGTCATGAAGCGGAGTGCTGTGAAATTCATCCGTCGCATTGCCTAGCTCCCGAGCTTCCGCTACATGTTCAAGAAAAAACTTCATCACCTCACCATCGCTCGATCGCCTTGCTGCTCGATGTAGCACACTATCACCTCTGTTAGTTGGTATCGTAGCGTTCGTTCCCCTTCGATAAATATTTTTATACATGACAGATGGTCATAGTAAACAGCCTCTAGCAACCCTGTTTTACCCGCTAAACTTCCTTCATTGATATCAGCTCCCATATCCAGCAGTAGCTCTAAAACGGTCTTGTGGCCCCTCTTTGCGGCACCATGGATATGGTATGAAAGGTTGGGCTTCAATTTTTTTCCTTGCTTAGTGTCGAAACATAAGCGAGCTTCGTTGCTGTTAAGTGCTGCTGAAGCAATTGGGGTCCAGCCCTCAGTGCCTTGTGACCGTGTCAATGACAGTATCACCAATATTGACCTATAGTCCTTTTCAACCAATTCATGCATGCTTGTACCGATGCACTGGCGAGCCTCGGCCTTTGGCCTGATCTTTTTCACGGTCTCGATATTCGCTTTAGATGCCTTGCCTAAAAGTGCCTAAAAACGTCATCCCATAACTCGTAGTTATTGTCTTCAGAATTTAGAAGTTCTTCAGCAGCGTGAGCGAGGAGTGTTTGGCCTCTGATGCGAATTTGCTCTACATCCATGCTCGTTGCAATTACCAATTGCAACCTGAGAAGCTGTAGACATTTTCTCTCAATGACCGCATGCACGCGTCCAGCGAAGTCGCCCTCCAATTTTACAACTTCAGTTGCTGCCTCTATGCCCAACTTGGAACCTTGAAGCAGCATTTCACAGATTTCGTTCCGCCGTAGGTGGTATGCATAAGCAAATGGTGTTCGACCTTCTGTATCAACCTCCACAAACACCTATAGCTCAAGGTGCATTATGGCACGGACAAGTCCGTAACTCATAACAATCGCAACATTCATCATGGACTGGCTAGAAGATCCATTGTCATCCCCATCATTGCTTCCAAGGGCCATTAGCACCAGCAGTCTCACCACCGTTACTAGTGTTGGGCCATCGCCCAGAGCTTTTTTGATTAAAGGGTCAAGTAGTTCAGACTTCTCCTTGATATCCATACCCATACCACTTGTAAAAGCTCCCAATGCCGCAACATTTGCGCTTTTCCCTAATAACAGTTTGCAAGTAGCCTCCTGACAGTTCACAGTAGCATGTATAAGAGGCGTTCGACCATTTGAATCAAGCTCTTCGACATCCATTCCCATCGCAAGCATAGTTCTAACAGCAAGCTCATTGCCAGCCTCTATAGCATTGTGTAGACGCCCACGAGAAGACCATTTGCTTCGGGGCTTGGAAGTACTGTGAGGCGTCACCGGTCATGAAAAGGCTCGGGGTTACTAATATCAGTCAAATCAATGGGGAGGTTCAGTACTGCAATTAGTGAAACTGGAAGATCCCCCAGTGTCATATTGGATAACATTGACCAGTTACCAGCACTGTAGCCGCTGTTCTCGGTTTGGACATGGTGGAGACATTGTCGGAGTTTTCGGGGGGGTATGGAGACACTGTAGAGCCGGCGAGAGGACTTGTATTCGACCGAGCCTGCTCTTCGTGGCGACTGATTAACTCCCGGAGTAAAGCTGAATGCGTGGCTCGATTGCAGAATTTCAGAGGTTTGTTCCTGTAATCTGGCCAGATTTTCAGAGTGATCGTAGTGCTACATATATGTATATGGAAAGTCAGCGACGCATTCCGATTCTTTTCAATTCAATTATTTCAATTCATTGGTTTAATAGCCTGCGTGAGGGATATATATAGGGAGAAAACGGTCTCATTTCACATGGGTGGACCTGAAATTTAGAGTATTACTCACCAGCTGAGGATAGTTAACATTAGGAGCAGACTCAGCTTTTGCCGCTGAAGATCCTCTATAATGCACAAAACCTCTTCCTGTCTCCAGAGTCCCCATTTGACTTGACCCACAATTACTCCTGCTCTTTTCCATGCCGCACTAGCCGTGGTAGGGTCGTTGAACCCACACACCTCGTTCATCTTCATCTTCAACCTGGAAAAGACAATCACACAGCCAGTTAAGGTGGACATGAGGTTGTGGACGGAAATCATTGTCAGGTTGCCATGATTCGGTCGTGAGCCAGCGCCAGTGAGCAAGAGCTGTACTTGGTAAAAGATGAGTTGCATGCTCTCCACCTCCCCCTCACCCGCATCATCGATTCATATACATCTTTCACTTTGTCAAACAACTCTTTTGTTATTCCGACAATCTGGACTGAAATTGTAATGAGACCTGCGACAGATGCTGTAATAGATAGTGGATCTCCCATCTCCGCGTCAGATAACTATCGATATACGAGCGACTTTTTCGGGATCCAGTAGTTCGTTTCTGCTGTTGTAAGGCTGTGACTTATACTATGTAACCGTCTGGCACCCCGGCGATAGATGTGCCAGTTTTCGCCGTACACGTATATATACGTGAGTTCTTAAATAGCAGGTTTTAAGCCTGATTTGATATTGATATTTGAATCTAATGAGATGTGGACTTTGACAAGAGCTGTTAACGGAGCCAACGGGAGGAGACCGAAGCGTTGATGTACGTACGCGTGGACATGTACACATACACCTTCCGTAGAGCCTCACGATCTCCTGATAAGATAGATCTAATCTTCGTTACCTACTATCACACGTGTGCTTCAGAGAGACAAATTTTGATCTAGCTATCGCATATGTACGCTTCAGCTCCAAAAAGCAATGCAGAGTGCAGGCGACGTATGCGCTCTATTCTTTATTTACAAACCTTGGATCTAACTTGATTGGTTGTTCGATATAGTGCCAGTGCCCCAATCACCTATGCGACATTAACAAGTAACAATCTAATTGATTGCAGTGCCTAACCCAGTCGCCCCAAGGCTACTTAGCTATCCCAGAGACTAGTAAGACATTGTAAGACAGCCTACACTTGCATTAGTGGTTTTCTCGGCAGACTAACCGTCAAAAGGGATATTTTTGAACGCTGTCAAGCTACACAAGAGCAATTGCAACAGTTATATCTTATATGGCTTCTACAATCGAGGTGTGTCACATAAACGATTCCGATTAGAGTTGTCACGCATGCTATTAGATGAAGCAAAGCCATGGATTCCAGCCTTGATACCAAAATCAATAGATGTACATGTACATATATTGGTGTATATCAACAGAGAGACGAAGCTACAAAGACGATGTTGCATTTTGTAAGAAAAAAACGGTATTTAAATGTTCACAATGTCAAAAGTCATTTTGTTCACGCTGTATTTAGCTGTTAGAATTTTCATTCACTATATAGTTAGTCTACCGAGAAAACCATTAATGCAAGTGTAGGCTGTCTTACAATGTCTTACCAGTCCATGGGATACTATCCCATAACCCTTCGGGGAGTGCGCTGTTAGTCTTTGCTGTTAGTCTGCAGTAGTTTCTGTAGTAGTGAATACCCATTTTCTGACATCTATGCTACCCGGAAACACCTTGAAATCACCATCGAGTCCGTGCCTGATACCTACTTTGTGACCTTCCTACAAAAGCTCACTGGGGATAAAACTTCAGCTCCTATTCAATTTTCAACCGAATCTTTAGTGTTCGCCCCAGGCTTAAGCATAAATCCAACAGGTAAAAAATTAACATGCCTCTTTAGTGTTACTCTACGGAGTACACAAAGCATCCATGCGTTGCATATATCCACAGCTTGGGGATTTACCTATACATGCCCCATTATGCGCTGTGACTGGTCACTGCAAGGCCCCAATTAGTGATAGGTGGGTTCACATATACAATGCCATAGCCCACTTGAGCATTTCTTTAAGCCTAGCACAAGCATAGGTACCCGATACTACGGCGGTGTCTGCCATGTATAATTCTGACTAGAGTGCTGAGAAGATTACAGTAGCATACCTCTATCATATGTTCCGCAGATTTAAGTTATATTATGAGAGTCCACAATTTGCAATGAATACCTAGGCGACACATACGGCTATTTGAACCTCCACACTGCGGGGAAGCTGCAATTGTGCTGAATGTTACAATAGAAGGAATAGATGTAAATTACAGTCAAGTGTCTACCTTTATATGCCTGCCGCTGGGTATGAAATGTGAGAGGAATTGATTCTTTGTAATTACTATATTTAGTATTTGGAAGTGCAGGGCGAGGGTTAGAGATCATCTACCGTAGCTATTCAAGTAATCTAATTAATATAGTTGCACCACAGAGTTATTGATGGCGAGAATGTGTTTGAGTCCGCTTGCTGAATTATGTATGTACAGATGGATAAAAGACAGAATGAATTTAATGCTCAAATGTCCATTCATGAGCACTTTGACTGAAAATTGGTCACGAGCCAAACCAAGAATGTCTCTCGGCACGTGATTTCGCTCACCTATCTCTTCAGTTTCACTTATGGTATTATCCTCTTACGTCCACTACCTAGTCCTTTCGGTGTTTTCAGTACGTTCGATATAGCTAGGTTTGCCCATATGCCATTGAACATTGCTGATATATGCCCCCGCAGTTGCAAGTAACCGACCGATCGATCGGATTCATACGTATCTGGTTGTAGTCTTGTTGCATCTGGTTGCACGATCTGGTTAGCATGACAGATCACTGCCTTAGGAGGGAACGTTGAGCACGTTGCAATTACAGCAACTAGATGTCGAAACGACCGCGCGAGGGGTACCCGGATGCTATGCACCTAGTCTGGTTGCACCCCGGAGAAGCTTTAAAAACCGTTAATATCGGCAGCCGATCATTCGCACCAAGCAGCGCCTATGTACTGGTACTACGGTACCTAACAGTAGGTACCAACGGAGCCTTGCATGGAACGGGCACTGGTCCCGCGGACCGCGGGTGCCTCGCCAGTCATATTTGAATTCCTACACTGATACCCAACTTAACGTTGCATTTATATTACTGGCTTTTATTTTTACAATCTGAGTCGCCTCGTCAGTTACGGCTAGATACAGTTGTACAACATGGCCCTTCGGTGGCCACTGCCTCTCGATTCCAGAGAATCCCTTACATGCGGAGCCTGTACTACCACCACGCCCAGTCTTCGTACAGCCAAACCCAAACTAAGCATCAATGAGCAATGTTTCCACTGGAGTGCAGATCTCCAAGTTGTGCGAATTGTCTATCGAGCCATCCATATCGGTGTGCGCGACCACAAGGATGCACATCCGCAGCATCTTCCCATTGTGCAACGGGGCTGATGTTAATATATACTCAGGTTTTGCACCTGGGGAAAGTCAACCGTTGGATAAAGAGAAATATTCATTTAGTTCGAACCTTAATGACACAAGCTGTTTCACAGCCGCGGAGAGCCCGTTGATAGGAACGTCTGATATCGATCATCGGTCAATCTACAGCAAACATAAAACGCACGTGGCACATTCTGGCCAGAACTTCTACCCCACAACGTTGGGGCAATATACATTCGGGAGTGCGTTATATGACCTTACCTGGACCAGCCTTTATTCTTCGAGGGTATAAAATTAATTCAGATTACAGCTTTGCTTGACCACATCAATACATATTCCTTTCCGAGATGCCTGCAGGTGATATTGACGACCTACTCAATATTATCTACGGTGGGCCCGGGTATAGTGATTTACCACTAGGCACGAATCCAGAAGTCTTCCAAACGATATGCAATGTTCTGCGAGGACACCTTCGAACGTTTGAAGCGAGCTTTATACCTCCAGGGTACCAAAACCCCAACTATGTACCACCGAACAGAGGACTTGCTGTGATGATTTTCGGACTCACAACCCTGGCTGTGGCAGTTATAGTGGTAATCATAAGGTTGACTACGAAGAGCCTGCGGGCAGCAGGCGGCAGAATCAAACGAAGAAGTGAGATCAGCGGCCTTACATCTAGCAACGACAAAAAATGGGGATGGGAGGGAAACAATGAATGGGAATGGTGGAGGCCATGGAAAAAATATGGGCTCAGATTCGGTAGGTTAGGGTGGGATGATTGGGCTATGGTGGTTGCATTGGTAGGTACCTAATATCCAGCGGGGCCTGGGAATGGTTGAGGGGGCTAGATGCTGACAGTGGATAACTCAGATTCTTCTAGCGGGCTATACTACGCTTAATGTTCTGGCTGCAACATATGGCGGAATGGGAAAGCATGTGTACGATGTTTCCCTCAACTCCATCAGATTTTTGCTTAAAACCACATTCGCTCATTCAGCAATCTATCTCACGCTTGCGTTCTTTATCAAACTCTCTGTCCTCCTATTCTATCTTACCTTGTTCCCACCATCATTCACCTGGATGCGAAGGACCATTTATGGTCTGATTACTTTTTTCGTCATCTATACCATAGTTGGGACAACGGTCCTCGCAGTGGTGTGTAAGCCAGTGAAAGCATATTGGACACTCGAGCTACGTGTCGACGACAGCTGCCCAAGCCAGGTGGAAGTCGAGAGGAGGTACCGTAGCGTCCTTGGGGTCCACGTTGCTGGCGACTTTCTTGTCCTCATGCTTCCCATCCGTTTAGTGAGCCAATTACGACTACCGAAGCGTCAGAAAATTATCTTGGTCTGTTTATTCAGTGCGGGAGGTTTGGCTTGCATTGCCTCCATTCTGCGACTGCACTATTTTCCTCGAATAAATGCATCTCTCGATGTTACCTGGAACGTGACGGAAATCGTGCTCTGGGGCCAAATTGAAGCTAGTACTGCTGTTATTTGTGCTAGTATCCCAGCTTTAAAACCATTACTCTCTTCACTCAACAAGAAACGCAAGAGCTACCGAGAATCGACCTCTACGGCAGGAAAGGGTTTCCTCTCAAGCCTAGGTTCACCACTCCATCCAAGTATTTCCGGCAGTCATTCGAGAAATGGGAGCTTCGCCGGGACCAGCCTTTCGCCGAGTCACGAAAAGACAGTAGGGGGACATTCTCGAGATGGAAGCATAAGTGCTCTAAGCCTCTCACAAAACCAGGAAAGAAGTGTCACATTTTCCTCAAGCAGAGGGAGGATGTCAATGATTGGCGGAAGCATCCAGGGCAGGGGTACTGTCAGAAGTAAAGACCATTACGATAGGAGCCTCGAGGAGATTGATAACATCAATATTGATATCTACGTAGATGAGTCTACCGGGAATGTACAGCCCACATCTTTGCGTACTATCGCACCACCACAAAGAGCGCATATGATTGGTAATAGGGAAGAGAAAATGCACGGAGATGACCATCACAGCTTAAGTCCGACCATCACTGGCACAACCAGATCTACAAATACCTCCAGAACCTCTTTGAACCTAGACGCTCCGCGTTACTTGTCCGTCCCCAGTGAGCAATTTCTCCGGCCACCTCCTCCCCGGCAGGAGCGCCCGCAACTGCCACGTCTACGCACACAGTTTGAACAGAGCTCTACCACTCTAGTCCCAAAGGTTCCCTCGCCGATGACTGCCACACCTAAGAATGGCTCTCCGCATGGCCTCACACCTAAAAACGGCTCGCCTTATATCTCCAAAGCCCTCCCCTCTCCTCCAGCAAAGACATACTCGTATGCGAGGTATCCTCCAAGAAATGAGGGGCCTAACTCACCATATAGCCAGCAGCCACACACCGCAAACCTACCTTATGCATATTCCCATAATAATTCGTGGGACACGACGGGGTTGGATAGCGGATACGGTGTATGATTTGAAGAGCGCACCGCCTAGGATAGGACAAAAGTGAGTTGTGAATGTGGAGTTGGGTGGTTGGAGATCTCATCATAGAATTGATATGGCTTGGTCTCGTGACATGTTGACTGAGTGTATGCTGCGGTAACAGGAGTTTCTCGGCCGTTCATTTCCTCAGGTATGCTTAGCCAGTTTAGTTTCGTGACGTTTCCTATTTTCTATTTTTTACTTCGGATTTGGGTAACCTGGCTTATGATGGAGTTTTTTGCAGCCCTTCTGTCTCTTTTTGGGTTCTCTTGGTTCTTGTAAGGAATTGGAGTTTTTTATTTTGGAGACATGGTGTAAATTATTTGGTGATAGGAATGGTCCACAATGGACAAGGCGGGATGCGAGCTTCGGTTCACGAATATTTATGCCCCTTTTTGTTTTCATGCAGCTAAATTCACTATCGGCTGCCGTGGTATAGAGAGGAGAGGGCTACAAGTGATATGAGTGATAGGGGGGGCACTGTTACACCCCGACCTTGTTGCAGAGTTACTTCAAAGTGTCTGCTCTAGATGTATACAAATATATAAATAGCTAAGTACTTGCCAGTGTTATATAGGTATATGGTGGAAACCAGGGAACCAGGCCAGGTCTTGGGCGAGGGCACTACTGGTAAGAGTAAGGCTCCTATAGCCTTTTGATATATTTGAGTGCGGCCTTATTCGTTGGTTTAGTAGAAGTTCAAAGGTAGAATGTCATATAGACTAGCATATCTACCTACTATCAGAATATATTCATTTATGTGTATATGTCGGTCTTTGTAGGAGTGTGGTCTAATTCAAGGGGACACATAATAGTAGTTGAATCCTGTGTTCTAGGCAAGGGGTTGTTAAGTCTCTATCCGAACGTATAGAGCTACTAGTATTCTAAGGTATAGTTTGTGATTGGATATTGTAATTGAGTATATGGATATTAACCTTTACACACTAGCTATGTATATGTTGAAAAGAATATTAGTGGCATTCAGACGACTAGATTGTGCGAGTGCGGGCGTATACAAAGATCCTTGAATCTGAACATAGAGGCCCCGCATGTACGCACATGAGGGATATGAACCCTGTTGTTCATGCAAAACTCAGTGTATATAGGTATGTGGTATTGGTTAATTTTGGTAGTCAGATTGTGCTTACCCTGATAAAGCTTTGTTGTTTTTGTCACGGGGCGACGCCAAGGGTTGTGGATAGTGTCACATACAGCTAGGTTGAAAAAAAGTTTCGTACCCTGCATAACGAGACGAGATTATGCAATGTATGTCTTACCCCTCTGCCTATATAAAATTCAGGTTGGCAGAGGATTATGTACTCTAATTGGACCTCTTTATGCACGGAATACGAAACTTTTTGCCACCTAGCTGTATCTACTTAGATCTTGTCCCTCAATCAAATGCTTTTTTTATTCATAACCGTTGCAATACCCAATCACACAACCCTAGACTGAATAACTAACTCCCGTGGCTGCAATATTTTCTATATAAAGAATATAGCTGCAGCCTATATATACTCATTGTCTGGTTGGAACGCCTCATGTTAAATGACAGCTAATCTGACGTCAGGGCAAAACCAATCACACAAAGCATTATAAGAATTACGGTAACTAGTCTGGGTTGATAAGCATGTACCTACCTTACCGAGTGCTAACCAGGCTACATTACCGATGCCTGAAACCTGGCCAACCAACAGTCAAACCAGGAATGTCACACCCCAATGCAGGAACCTGGTTGGCACGGACCAGCCTAACCAGACCACGAGGTCACTTCGGCAACCGTCAATCGCTTGTCTATTGATTTTATACACCCAACTGCTGGCTGCGGTATTTGCAAACACAATGACTATGCTCTCCACCCTGCTCTCCCTCCCTGCCCTCCCTTTGCTCCTCATCCAATCCAACACCTCCATCTCAACCTCCATTAACCTCCTCTTCTTCCAACTAACTTGGTCGACTCTCGTCCTCTCCCATCCCCCTCTAACAGTCGAACTCGCTGGCTCACTCCTCATCCGACTGATCTTCTCCGTCCTTCCCTCTCTCATATTGCTCTTCCTTGATACGTCCCTTCCGGCTACAACCGAGGGATGGAAAAGCAAAACTACGCTGAGACCTAAAAAACGGGGAGCAAAGAAAGTATGGAGTGTTATCACAGTGGCACTTTGGAATATAGCCCTTGCAACGGGGGTGCAAGGAGTGATAGAGGGGGGTTTGGTGTACGGGTTACAATGGAAAAGTGCACTGAGAATTGCAAAGACGTTACCTAGTCCAACTGGGGCGGTGTGGGATATCTTGTGCGCCGAGGCTGGCAGAGAGATATTGACCTATAGTATCCACCGATATCTATTGCATAACGAGTCGGCAAGGTCGCCTCAGGGGCTGGTGAAAGCTCATAGAAACTGGGCACATGCAGAATATGGGGTCGCCGGCGGGTTCAATGCACAATACGATCATCCAATAGCCTATCTTTTGCGCGGGTTTTTACCAATGTATTTACCTGCGACATTGGTTTTACGGATGCATGTGCTGACGTGGTTTATTTGGTTGATAGTGGTTTCACTGTTGGAAGTGGTGGGATATAGTGGGTATATTGGTGCCCCAACCGG
>Ga0307511_10004692_pt1 | contig 13975 bp, 11 predicted proteins | sample 13_EM_MG_FD_200266 | JGI IMG/M metagenome (GOLD analysis project Ga0307511, IMG submission 200266) | Populus trichocarpa ectomycorrhiza microbial communities from riparian zone in the Pacific Northwest, United States - 13_EM | ecosystem: Host-associated > Plants > Roots > Unclassified | place...
TGGGAAAGAACAAGGATAGGCGGACAGGGCCCCGATTTCACCTTAACGGATACCCTTAATAAACCGGTCTCCCTTTCTGATTTTAAAGGTAAATATGTGTTGCTGAATTTCTGGGCCACCTTTTGTGCGCCATGTGTGATGGAAAAAAGTTCGCTGAAAAAGACCTACGCAGCCTATAAAGATAAAAATTTCGAGATCCTCGATGTCTCAGTGATCGACAAGAGCGGCAAATACGGCGACAGGAATAAATGGGTAAGGATGGTGCGCAATTTCGCTTTGCCCTGGGTAAATGTATATGGAGATACGGCAATGGAGCTCTATGGCGTTGAAGCTTTTCCACAGAACTTCCTTATCGATCCTGCCGGCAGGATCATTGCTCATGACGTGCATTTCGCGGCATTAGACAATAAACTGGCAGAACTTTTGGGTAAATAGGCTCCCCCTCTCATTAAGCCATTATTTTAAAAAATTATTCCTACATCGTAACTACTATAATGAAAACTGTAAAACATACCCTGTTCCTATTGTGTGCTGTTATTGCCGCAACAGCAGGAACGGTCACTGCGCAAATCCGTATCTCTACTACCGGCCCCGCCGCGGATACCACTCCCGCTAAGCCATTTGTAAAAACGACCGCCCAGCCGAAGCCCTATAATGAGGTGATAACGGCTAAGGCAAGAACACAAAGAGGCTTTTTCAGCGTGCATAAGATAGATGATAAGTATTATTTTGAGATACCTGATTCCCTGCTGCACCGGGACCTGCTGGTGGTAAACCGTATCTCCGCCGCCGCCGCCGAATTAAGGGTGCAGCGGACCGGCTATGCGGGTGATGAGATCGGAGAGAATGTGATCCGGTTCGAAAAGGGGCCGAACAATAAAATTTTTGTAAAAAGTATTTCCTTTCCCGACCGCTCGAAAGACAGCACAGAAAACGGGCTCTATCGCTCCTTCCTCAACAACAACGTACAGCCTATTATAGCGGCTTTCGACATTAAGGCCTTTTCAAAAGAAGGTGACGGCGTTGTAATAGACGTTACCGATTATATCAACGGTGACAATGAGCTGCTGTCCTTTGACGGGCCTGTAAAAAAAGTATTCGGCCTGGCTAACCTGCTGGGCGACCGCTCCTATACGGAAGCCATAAATGCTTTCCCCGTCAACATCGAAATAAAAACCACCAAAACGTATAACAAGGGTACTTCGCCCGCCACCTTTGGTTTGAACAGCTCCATCCTGCTGCTGCCCGCAGCACCCATGCAGGCCCGTTATTTCGACAGCCGGGTAGGCTATTTCGCCACGGCCTTCGTCGATTATGATGTAAACCCCCAGGGAATAAAAGTTCAATCCAATATTTCACGCTGGCGGCTGGAGCCCCGAAAGGAAGATGTAGAGAAATACCAACGCGGAGAGCTGGTAGAGCCTCAAAAACCGATCGTCATTTATATCGATCCGGCCACGCCCAAAAAATGGGTGCCTTACCTCATACAGGGCATCAACGACTGGCAGGTGGCTTTTGAGAAAGCCGGTTTTAAAAATGCCATCATAGGCAAGGTAGCTCCTGTCAACGATTCTTCCTGGAATATGGAAGACGCCCGGCACTCCGTGCTGGTGTACAAACCCTCTGATATTCCCAACGCCTCCGGCCCCTGCGTAAAAGACCCGCGTAGCGGTGAGATCCTGGAAACACACATCAACTGGTACCACAACGTGATGGATCTGCTGTACAAATGGTATTTCATACAGACTGCTGCAGTAGACCCCCGCGCCCGCAAACCCCGTTTCGACGATTCGCTGATGGGACAGCTGGTACGGTTTGTTTCCAGCCACGAAATAGGCCATACCCTGGGGTTACGCCACAACTGGGGAGCTTCTTCCACCGTACCCGTCGAAAACCTGCGCAACAAAGCCTGGGTGGAGGAACATGGCCACACCCCCTCCATCATGGATTATGCCCGGTTCAATTACGTAGCGCAGCCCGAAGACCATATCAGTGAGAAAGGGCTCTTCCCCCGCATTGGCGACTATGATAAATGGGCCATCGAATGGGGATACCGGTGGATCCCATCGGCCAGATCAGCCGAAGAGGAGAATGATACACTGAACGCATGGATTGTTCGCAGACTGGCTTCGGGTAAGCAATATTTTTTTGGCGGAGAACAGGATCACAATGACCCGCGCAGCCAGAACGAAGACCTGGGCGATGACGCTATGAAAGCCAGCGCATACGGCATCAAAAACCTGAAGCGGATAGAGCCCCATCTTATTGAATGGACAGCACTTCCCACGGAAGCATATAACAATGCGGGCTCTATGTACAATGAGCTGATTCTCCAATATGACCGTTATATGGGCCATGTGCTGAAAAATATCGGCGGTATCATGACAACGCCCAAAAGTATCGAGCAGCCGGGCGCCCTTATTGAGTTTGTCCCGGGATGGAAACAACGTCAGGCGATACAGTTTTTGCAGGAACAATTGTTCACCACCCCGACCTGGCTGATAGATAATAAACTGTACAGCCTGTCAGGCAATGGAGATTACAGCGCCATAGGTAAGGTGCAGGGAACTGTTCTGTTGCAGTTGCTGTCCATTGACCGACTGAACAAACTGATCCAGCAACAATTGTTCGACCCTGCGACCGCCTACACTCTCTCCGACATGCTGGGCGATCTGTATAAAGGCATCTTCAGCGAACTGCCTGCCCATAAATCCATCGACATCTATCGCCGCAACCTGCAAAAGATGTACGTGGAAGATATTACCCGGCTTATTGCAGGCAGCGGCGGCGGGGGGGCTGGCGCTGGCGGCATAACGATATCGACAGGTCCCGCGCCCACCGCCGATAAGACCAATGATGCCATGTCAGTGATAAAGGCGCATGTAAAAAATCTGGCCGCCGGGATCAAAGTTGCCATACCTGCTTCCCCCGATGCTGCCACCCGTATGCACCTGCAGGATATATACGAGCGTTTGGATAAAGTGCTCTATAAAAAGGCCTGAGCGCAGGAGTTGCTGCCATGAAAAAAACTGCCATGAAAAAATAAAAAGGAGGCCGTCTCATTTACGTTGAGACGGCTTTTTTTATACGTTGAGACGGCTTTTCATTAGCCGATGCTAATTTCTCCAGCCGGTATCAATTAAACCTTGCTAGTAAGGTGAGATTTACCCCTAGCCGGTTTTCCCGCGAATAGTTTGGCTCCAATGCCAGCATAGTAGATTCCGACAAGATTATTCCCAGCCTGTAACTTACCCCTCTTATCCCATTTAGTCCATACCAGCCAGTCAGATATTGCCGGAATAAACTGGCTTCCTCATTACTGATCCTATAGCTTATCCGGGCATAGGGCTCGATAGACTCTGAAGTTTGAGAATTGTTTTTAGCCGGGGATGGTGTTGGAAGGTAGAGCTTCGCGCCGGCATAAACCCCCACCCGCCCGTTAAGGCCCATAATACCGCCTTCGGCATAAAGGTTGTAGGGACCGCCGGCTGACAGGGATAGAACAGGTGAAAGAAAGTGCTCACAGGGATTTAGCTGAGCCTGGCAGGTTGAAATCCGACAGATAGACAGCAGGAGTATAAGGGCGGGGATAAATGTGGTTTTCATTGACTGGATTTTCACAAACATATACGTTTTTTTCAAATACTTTATTATCCCAGCCACCTATTAAAGCCATTAATTAGCCCTTTGGGGGTATTAATACATGCTGCAAATAAAAATCTGGCGAATTTAAACCTGGCGATCTTAACGGCATCATACAGTTTATAATTGACATTAAAATCCTTTTAAAAACTTGTTTTTCACTACACAATAACATTTGTAAAATACTAATTCCCCTATATTTGTAACTAGAAGTATTAATATATTAATAATTGAAAACCAATCGGTTAATGGAAATAGTGTGACCGAAATGGCGAAGCTTGTCATAATAGATTCAAAATGGCATGATAGACTTAAACGACAAATCCATATTGGTAACAGGCGGTACAGGTTCTTTCGGAAAGGCTTTTACAAAGATTGTTTTGAACCGGTTTCCAGGGCTACGACGTCTCGTCATCTTCTCAAGAGATGAGCAAAAGCAATTCCAGATGGAGCAGGAATATCCGCATTCGCAATATCCTATGATCCGTTTTTTTATCGGAGACGTAAGGGATTATGAAAGGTTGAAAGCTGCGTTAAAGGGAATTGACACCGTCGTACATGCAGCAGCCATAAAACATGTACCCATCGCTGAATATAATCCCATGGAATGTATCAAGACGAATATCCTGGGTGCGGAGAACCTGATACGTGCCTGCCTGGAGCTGGATGTTGAGAATGTGGTGGCATTGTCGACGGATAAAGCGGCGGCCCCGATTAATTTATATGGAGCTACCAAGCTTGCATCCGACAAGTTATTTATAGCAGCGAATAATATAAAAGGCAGCAACCCGATTAAATTTTCCGTGGTGAGATATGGCAACGTCATGGGATCCAATGGTTCGGTTATACCTTTTTTTCTTAATAGGAGAAAGACAGGCGTATTGCCGATAACCGCTGCCGAAATGACAAGGTTCAATATTTCCCTTGCCGAAGGAGTCGAAATGGTATTATACGCCTTGGTTAATGCCTGGGGCGGGGAATTATTGGTCCCTAAAATTCCATCCTATCGTATTAAAGATGTTGCCATGGCCATTGGTCCGGATTGCAGACATGAAATTGTCGGAGTAAGGCCGGGAGAAAAGATTCACGAAGAAATGATCACCTTATCTGATTCCATCTCTACTTACGATCTCGGAACCTACTATTCCATACTACCCTATACGCTTCTGTGGAAGCTGGAGGATTATGTCCATCATTTTAAAGCTACCAGGGTAGAGGAGGGCTTCAGTTATAATTCAGGTAAAAATGATCAGTGGCTTTCCGTGGAAGATATCAGAACTTTGATTAAAGAACACGTTGATCCGGATTTTACTATATGACAGATAGGAAACCTATTCCATATGGCAGGCAACATATCAGCGACGAGGATATAGAAGAAGTCGTAGCGGCGCTGAAGTCTGATTTCCTTACTCAGGGACCTGAAATCGCCGGGTTTGAAAAGGCTTTTTCCGGCTATATCGGCGCCAGGTACGCAGTTGCCGTTGCGAATGGAACGGCGGCTTTGCATGTAAGCGCTTTGGCGATGAATGTTCGTCCCGGGCAAAAAGTAATAACAACACCTATTACTTTTGCGGCCTCGGCTAATTGCATAAAATATTGCGGCGGCGAAGTGGTTTTTGCCGATATCGATCCGCATACTTATTTATTGGATGTTGAAAAAGTCAGGGAATTACTGTTGGGGGCTCCAGACAGAACCTATGCGGGAATTATCCCGGTAGATTTTACCGGTCGCCCGGTGGATATGGAGGCCGTTAGGAAGTTAGCGGATGAATATAACCTGTGGATCATTGAAGATGCCTGTCATGCTCCCGGTGGTTATTTTGCAGATAGACAGGGAAACAAACAACTATGCGGCAATGGCCATTTTTCCGACCTGGCTATATTTTCCTTCCACCCGGTAAAGCATATTGCTTGTGGCGAGGGCGGTATGATCACGACAAATGACCGGCAGCTCTATGAAAGGCTGCTGACACTGCGCTCGCATGGGATCACCCGCAAACAGGAGTCCTTTGTCAATGACGCCGGCTGGGCCTCCGGCAATGCGGCAGGACCCGCTACAAGCTATCCCGGATGGTATATGGAAATGCAGGAATTAGGTTATAATTACAGGCTTACTGATTTTCAGGCAGCCCTGGGTATTTCTCAGTTAAAAAGAGCTGATGCCGGATTGCAGAGAAGAAAGGAAATAGCTGCAACCTATTCCCGGGCATTTGAAGGCGCACCCTGGCTAAAAGGACAATCGGGATTAATAACCGGCCATGCCTATCACCTGTATGTTGTCGAAGTGGATGACAGGCTGGGACTATACGATCATTTAAAAAACAACAGTATCTTTCCCCAGGTACATTATATTCCTATCCACCTGATGCCTTATTATCAGCAACAGGGATACCGTCCGGGGGATTATCCGGCGGCTGAGGAATTTTACAGCCGTTGCCTGAGCCTGCCTATGTATCCAACCTTGACAGAAGAAGAGCAGAACTATGTAATACAAACCATTAACTCCTACTATAATGGCTAATGTTGCTGTCATAACAGCCCGTGGCGGCAGCAAAAGGATACCACGGAAAAACATAAAACCCTTCAGGAACAAGCCCATCATCGCTTACTCTATTCAAACTGCCCTGACATCGGGTTTGTTCGATATGGTGATGGTTTCCACGGACGATGCAGAGATCGCAGAGATATCCATTAAGTATGGGGCCGAAGTTCCTTTTTACAGGAGCGCCGCCACGGCAGATGATCACTCCGGTACTGCAGAAGTAATGTTGGAAGTGATCGGACAATTAAGGGATACCGGCAAGGAGTTTGAATTTGCCTGCTGCCTTTATCCGACAGCCCCGCTGATAAAGATAGAAAACCTGCACGCAGGATATGAATTATTACGAAAGAAGGGCTATGCCAGCGTTTTTCCGGTATGCCCTTTCAGTTATCCGATATATCGTGCTCTTCAGATCGGACAGGATGGAAAGGTTGAGATGATCTGGCCCGAAAACCTGAACCAGCGCTCGCAGGATCTGCCGCCTGCCTGGCATGATGCCGGCCAGTTTTACTGGATGCATATACCGTCCTTTTTAAAAGAGAAAAAATTGCTGACTTCTAATTCAGGAAGTATTATTTTGAATGAATTGCAGGTACAGGATATCGATAAGGAGACGGATTGGAAGATGGCGGAAATGAAATATGCTATATTATTCCCGGATGAATAAACGAAAAATAGTTTTTAGAACCGATGGTAATGACAAAATAGGGCTTGGGCATATTGTCAGATGTTGCGCGTTGGCAGATATGCTCAAGGGAGAATTTGATAATTATTTTTACATAAGGAATCCCACACAAGAAATAATTGAGGAAGTTCAGAAGTATTGTATTTCCGTATATGCCATTAATGAAGACCTTTCTTTCCCGGAAGAATCCAATGATTGGATCAAACCCCTCAAAGGGGATGAAATCGTAATTTTGGATGGATATAATTTTGGAACCGATTATCAATTATTGATCAGGGAAAGGGGGTGCCGGCTTGTCTGCATAGATGATATATATGCTTATCATTTTGTCTGCGATATATTAATTAACCACGCCGGCGGCGCTCAGGCCAAAGAATACAGTACAGAGCCTTATACGAAAATATTGCTGGGATTTAAATATGCCCTTTTGCGGGAGCCTTTTTTAAATAAATCGGATATACCTGAAAATACCGCTGGGCCGGAGGAATTGTTAATTTGTTTTGGAGGAGCTGATCCGGAGAATTGCACCGTAGCAACATTAGAGAGAATAATTGACATCTATAATGGGAAGATAAATATTGTTATTGGCAGTGCTTACCAACATGTCACTGAATTGAACAATTTTATAAAAAAATACCATAATAGGGAGATCAGCCTATATCGGAATATTGACGCTTCACAGCTGGCGACAGTAATGAAGAGGTCTTTATTTGCCATATGTTCTCCCAGCACCATTTCAATTGAATATCTTTCAATAGGGGACGGTACATTATATTTGAAAGTAATTGCAGATAATCAAAAGAAGATCTTTGAATTCCTTACCAACCAATCACTCGCCTTTCCCCTGGAAGATTTTATTTCAGGGAAAAAAAATACTCGGGACCGTCAATGGACGGAACACTTTTTTGATGGATTGCAAAAACAAAGGTATTTAGAGGTATTTAATAACATATAATATGGCTATATCTTTAAAGCCTGTAGATAAAGACGATATAGAACTGATAAGGAAATGGCGCAACTCCGACCTGATCAATAATGTCTCTTTTTCCAATCAATATATCTCTGCGGAAATGCAGATGGAATGGTTTGAAAAACTGTCTGGTAATAATTCCTTCATACATTGGATAATTATGGCAGACGATAAAAGGGTGGGATATGCTGCTGTCAGGGATATAGATCCTGTTAATGGGAAATGTGAATTTGCAAGTCTGTATCTGGGTGAGCCGGAATTTTTGGGCTCTGGTATGGGCGCTAAGGCTGAATATTTTGTGATTGATTATGTTTACAATCATTATAAAGTAAAGGAGATCTACTGCGAGGTTCTCGAAACCAATCTCCCGGTGATAAAATTGCATAAAAAATTCGGATTTAGGATAGCTGAAGTAATAAAGGACCGGTATACAAAAAATACTGAATTTATTGGCGTTTACCTGCTCAGCCTTAAAGAAGAGGACTGGAAAAAGAATCAACCTGCGTTGCAGAAAATTTTATTCAAATAAATCAACTTCTTGAATATAGGTAATATAAATATAGGTGAGAAGGCAAGGCCCTTCATTATCGCGGAAATGAGCGGTAACCATAACCAGTCCCTTGAACGGGCGCTGGCGATTATGGAAGCAGCCCATAGGGCAGGAGCACATGCTGTCAAATTACAGACGTATACCGCCGATGCTATCACCATAGATCACAGGGGAGGCGAATTTGAGATTACTGACGAAACATCCTTATGGAAAGGGCGTAACCTCTATGAACTGTACCAGGAAGCAAGGACGCCTTATGAATGGCACCGGCCCATTTTTGAATACGCAAGAAAATTGGGCATCCTTTGTTTTTCAACGCCCTTTGATGAGGCTGCGGTCGATATGCTGGAGGAACTGAACGTACCTGCTTATAAAGTTGCCTCTTTTGAAAATAATTACCATGCGCTATTGAAAAAGATAGCCGGAACAGGCAAACCCGTAATTATGTCTACCGGAGTATCCTCTATTTCGGAAATAGATGAATCGGTTCGTGTTTTAAGGGGCAACGGATGCAGGGACCTGGTGTTATTAAAATGTACATCTACCTATCCCGCATCCCCGGAAAACACGAATCTGCGTACCATACCGCATCTAAAACAACTGTATAACTGTGAAGTAGGCCTCTCCGATCATACCATGGGCATAGGGGCTTCCCTAGCTGCGGTAGCCCTTGGAGCCAGCGTCATTGAGAAACATTTTTGCCTGAACAGGGCGGAAGGAGGCGTAGACAGCGCCTTTTCCATGGAGCCGCATGAATTCAAATTGCTGGTGGAAGAGAGTGAAAGGGCTTTTTTAGCATTGGGCGTTATACAGTACGGAATACAAAAAGAGGAGTTAAAAAGCCTTCTCTATAAGCGGTCTATCTATGTAACGAAAGATATGAGAGCAGGGGATGTTTTCACCGCTGATAATATTCGCATCATAAGACCGGGATTGGGGCTTGCTCCGAAATATTTTGAGATCGTGTTAGGAAAAAAAGTAAACAAGGATGTCAAAAGGGGAACGGCGCTCACCTTTGACTTAATCGGATAAAATAGTTTGGCAATATGTCGAAGTCTGTTTCAAAACCTGTATTGAAGTCTCCTTATTGGGTAAATGAAAGTTATAGCCTGGGTTACTGGCTAAAGAACTACGGGTATTATCCCGCGAACTGGCCCCTATACACCTATATGGATCATGGTATGTCTGCAAACGATGTCATTTACCCCCATGAACTTGAAACGGATGCACCGTTAATTTTTAAATTCTCCCCAAGACTGGTAAAGGAGTATAAAAAGTTTTCCAAAAAACCGGTCTACACGTTAATTAATCCGACCATTCACTGCCGGAAAATAAAAAACATAGAAAAAAGCCCGGATGCAAATGGAACGTTATTTTTTCCGGCTCATTCGACAGAAGTAATTGACGATGAAACAAATTGGGAAACTTTTATAACAGGCCTGGACAATATACCGGAACATTTTAAGCCCCTGGATATTTGTTTACATTTTACGGACATCGTAAAAGGGCTGGGCAAAATTTTCGAGGCCAGGGGATACAAAGTTTTCACAGCAGGAAATGTTGAGCTTAATGAATTTGTCGAGAATTTTTACTCCATACTTAGAAATTACAAATACAGCATGTCTAATATTATGGGATCCTATGGCTTTTACTCGGTAGAGATGGGCATCCCTTTTTCTTTATTCGGGCCAGAACCCCTTTACCATAATAAAGGGGAGAAGAATCTCGATCCGGGCGCTTATGTCAGCTACAAGCAGGCGCCTACCTACCAAAAGTCGCTGGCCTTGTTCACGGGCTTTTATACCGGGATCACCCCGGAGCAAAAGGAATTCGTTGAATATGAACTCGGAATACATCATTCGATATCGAGGATCAAAGCCTCTTTTTTGCTGTATAAAACATATCTGCGCAATAGCCTGTTAGCGGCAAAGTAGCTTCTTCTATTTATCCTTCCACCGACCTGATCACTCCGCTTTCAGGCTTTTCGTTGGGTTCGTGAGGGCCGCTCTGACTGATTGAAAGCTCACAGGGTCATGTCTGTCTCGTCCTGGAAGAATAGAACTATAAAATCCCGGAGCAGAACAGCAGATGGGAGATCTTCTTCCTTAGGTACCTGAGAGTAGTGCCGAGTTGATTCTGTACCGTTTTTTGAGAAATATTCAGTTCAGTGGAGATTTCCCGTGTACTTAACTGGTGAAAAAAAGATAGGATAAAAATATCGCGCCTTTTTTCCGGAAGCAACTTGATATAGGCTTCAATTAAATTATTCGCTTCTTTAGTCAGCAGCGGCGATTCAGCCGAATACGGGGAATTGATGACATTGTCTATCAACTCCAAAAATGGTTGTTGTTGGTGACGGGTGATAAAATTGATCGACCTGAATCTGACAGCGGTTTTGAGATAGGCCGGAAGATGTCCGACCTCCAAAGTTTTTCGGCGTTCCCAGATATCGACCAATACATCATGAACGATCTCTTTGCATTGTTCAAAATTATTCAGATTGTTGTAGGCGGTATTAAAAAGCAGTTGCCAATATCTCTTGTAGAGGGCATCGAATGCCCGTGCATCATCATTCCGGAGAAGAAATAATAAATGTTCATCACTGGGCTGAACATCTGGAGGGCCCTTGGATAAATGCAGATGGTTTGCGTTCATGTGGAAAAGAACCTAATCGTTAGTCGGATAAAACGAAGTTATATAAAATTATTTTCCCTTCAGTACATATTTATGAATTAGGCTCTTGTACGGGATTCCCCAAATTATTTTTAAAAGTTTTGGGACTTTCCCCTGCATTATGTGACCTGGATACAAAGGTTGTTATGCAATTATCCCAAAGAGATCAGGTTTTAATGCTGGAAGCACTCCGGAATTACAGTAAGGGACAGGCGACTGAAGAAGAACTTCTCTTTGTAAACCAATGGTTTAAGTACGCAGAGACACAGCCGGACATCCTTGACTCCATGACCGCCGAAGCAAGGAATTTGCTGGAAAAGGAAATGCACCAGCGAATCGTCAACGATATACAGGCGCCCAAGCTGCCAATTGCACATTCACATCATTTTCCGGGACGTCGGTGGAGATATGCCGCTGCCGCCATCGTTATTCTTATAGGAGGGATCGCAGGCATGTATGCTATATTCCATGGCTCTAAAAGAATGGAACTGGCGCAAACGCAATCGGCTGTCCGCCACCTTCCGGCGGGTAAGATCGAACCGGGCTCGACAAAGGCCATTCTCCAATTGGGCAATGGCGCTGAAATACTGCTCGACAGCGCGCAGAACGGTTTCCTTTCAAAGCAGGGCAGCACACAGATTATCAAAGTGAAACCCGGCAATCTGATCTACCAGGCCGGAACTTCCAACAGCGATCAGATCAATTACAATACCATCATCATTCCACGCGGGGGATACTACAATGTGACCTTACCGGATGGAACGAAAGTGTGGCTGAATGCCGCAAGCTCTCTGCGCTTTCCGACCCGTTTTTCCGGCAGCAGCAGGGAAGTGGAACTTCGCGGTGAAGCCTATTTTGAAGTTGCCAGTGACAAAGAGATGCCTTTTTCCGTTTCGATCAATCACACCTCGGTACAAGTGCTCGGCACTCATTTTAATGTAAATGGGTATGATGACGAGGGCAGTATCAGGACGACACTATTGGAAGGTGCCGTGAAATTCAGGTATGGATCAGGTGAAAAATTGCTTCGCCCCGGCCAGGAAGCCATATATTCCAGGCAGGCCCATTCCGCAGTTGTCCAACTGGCGGATACCAATCAGGTGATGGGCTGGAAAAATGGATTCTTCGAATTTGATAATTTGGATCTGTCAGCGATAATGCGTCTGATTGCAAGATGGTACAATGTCGATGTCAGCTATCATTCAACCAGGCAAATTGAATTGACGGGAAGTCTCAGCCGAAAGTCGAGTTTGGAAGAAGTGTTGCAGTTACTCGAAAAAAATGGGGTACATTTTATAGTAAACGATAGAACGATTACAGTAAACTAGGATTCTTTATTAACTAAATTATACAGCTATGACTTAATCGATTGGTAGCCTAATAAAAAACCGCTCCGGGTAGTGACCGGAACGGCAATGAGTTGGGCTTACCCTTTAAAAAATCCCTTCACAGGACTGCTAATTAATAAACCCAAACTAAAACAAAGTTATGAAATTTATGGGTAATAGGGCGCCTTCGCTTTGCCATCGGAGGATGCTGACCAAAACGATGCTTATTATGAAAATCACGGTTGTTCTTATCCTGGCTTTCAGCTTACAGGTTTCCGCGCGCGGCTACGCGCAGTCGGTTACCATTTCCGTTAAGAACACCCCGATTAAAAAAGTTTTTGCTGAGATCAGTAGACAGACGGGTTTTTCGATTATTTACGATGCAAAACTATTTAAGGACTTTCCCAACATTTCCCTGACCATCGGTCCTGTATCGATGAATAAAGCCTTAAGCCTGTGTTTGAACACCAGACTGTTTACCTATGAGATCGGAAGTAATACGGTTTTTATCAAAAAACTAGACCCCGGAGTGACCGATCCCCGTACACCGATCCCTGCTCCTCCACCCGCTCCGATAGAAGTAACGGGTAAAATTGTTAGCGAAGAAGGTGCTCCCTTAAGTAATGTCAATATTACTATCAAAGGAATGTCCGGAGGCGTCACCACGGATCAGAACGGAGCGTTCAAAATTCAGGTCGCCAATGAGGATGCCGTACTGGTCGTTTCATTTGTCGGATATGCTTCCCAGCAGTTGCGGGTAGGCAATCGAACGAATATCTTTGTTAAACTGTCTGTGGAGAAAGCAGAACTGTTCGACGTGGTGGTGACAGGCTACAGCAGCCAGCGCAAAAAAGATATTGCCGGGGCTGTATCGGTTGTGGACGTCACTACTGCCAAACGGGTAGTAGCAACCAGCACGGAACAAATATTGCAGGGCCAGGCCGCCGGCGTCACTGTTATAAATACGGGCGCACCGGGTTCCGGCAGCAATGTGTTCATTCGCGGAATAAACAACTTTGGCAATACGACGCCGCTATATGTGATTGACGGCGTGCAGGTAGGAGGCATAGGTGACATTAATCCCACCGACATTGAATCCATCCAGGTATTGAAAGATGCCGGCTCTGCGGCTATTTACGGTGTATCCGGCGGTAACGGTGTGATCATTGTCACCACGAAAAAAGGCAAGCCAGGTAAGACTGTCTTTAATTACGATGGCTTTTATGGTTCACAGAACCCTAAAGGCGGTAACGTGTTGCACCTCCTTGATTCAAAGGGCATGCTGGATCTCGTATCGCAACTGGACCCCACAAGGGCGGCAAAGCTCTATCCGGATGGTAAAATACCAAAGTATGGATACCATGGGCCCACCACTTCAGGCGTTACGGATGACGACGTCATTCTTAATTCATATAATTTTGACGCTGCCAATCCGGCAAACGATTTCCTGGTAATGAAATTTAACCAGACAGGAACGGATTGGTTTCACGAAGTATTTAAACCCGCCCCAATACAAAGCCACACCATAACTGCCAGCGGCGGGAGCAGCAGGAATTCCTATCTGTTTTCATTAAATTACCTTGAC
>Ga0307511_10004693_pt1 | contig 13972 bp, 20 predicted proteins | sample 13_EM_MG_FD_200266 | JGI IMG/M metagenome (GOLD analysis project Ga0307511, IMG submission 200266) | Populus trichocarpa ectomycorrhiza microbial communities from riparian zone in the Pacific Northwest, United States - 13_EM | ecosystem: Host-associated > Plants > Roots > Unclassified | place...
AAATGAATGCCCACGAACCGGGAGGGGGGTGAACGAACGTTTCGGCATCCACAGGTCTTGGATTCCCCGTGAGCGTGCCTATTGCTGAGCTGGCAGTTGGTTTGTTCGCAATCTTTCGTTTCACCAGAATAATAGACTCGGGCGTAGTGCTGTTGAAGGGGTGTTAGTTGTGGCTGGATGCCGCGGTTGTAATCAATATTCACGCCGCAGACCCGATGTTGATCTCCAAAGCTAGGTGTAACGAGTGGGTCAGAGGCGGGTAGCGGGGATGTGGACGTTCGGTTGAAGACTTGCCATTCGGCTTGGCACATCGCGGTGTACAAAAACTGGAAGGGGGTGGATATCGAGGAGGCAGGGGCGATGTGAGAGGCGAAGGGTTGGCGAGGTGCAAGGACTTGGGATGAGGTCCACGAATTTATAGGCGGGAACTAGCGCACGCCAACGAGAACTTGGAACAAGCGCGCAATAAAGCATCATGAAGCCGACACAGGTTCGGTGCGGTACACTGTGACACATGAGTGTTGCAAGAAATGCAACGGGGCCTATAAGTAAACCGGCGACTTCCCGTCCGACCTACGGTCGATCGCATGAGTGAGACGGTGTCCCGCATTTCCCGTCCGGTACGATTTTCTCCGAGCAAAAGAATACAGTGGTGATGCACAACGGCAAAAATATTTCACGAGCTTACCTTGATTAGATATCCGAGCGATGTGGTATTATTGCTCCCCGCCGAGCAGCTGGTAGTGGAGGCAGTCTATTACAGAGGTTATTTGAAAACTTCCGGATTGGAACAACGTGATCAGCTGCGTGACACTGTCACATAGATAGGATGGCTGGCTCCCAGGAGGTCGGCCGCAAGGTGATTGTTGGATTCGCTCCTTTCCCAATTGCTACCATATGCACAAGCCTAACTTACGACAATTCGCAGGCCAAGACCAAGGCAAAGGCGAGGTACCTGAAGGCGAAGAAAGAACGGCGAAAACAACGGAGGCTTTCCATCCATGACGGTATACGCACCGAGGGCGACAATCCTACGGATGTTCCGCCAGAAAATTCACCCACTGTGATTAACCTGGCTCAGCTGACCGGGCGGTCAAAGCCTGCCTCGGAAGACGGCTCGAAAAAGTGGAAGAAACGGAAGCTTGATCATTCAATACAGGAGGGTTCCGCTGAGGACCACCTACCACCACCTATTGGGGCGGATGAACCCAACTTCGGGGATGACCCAGAGTCGAATCGCGCTCTCCCCCTATTTCCCCTGCCAATTCGCCCGGACGCTCCTTCGAAAACTGAACTCGCTCTTCAGGGTCTCGATAGAGCTCAGATTGGAGCAGAACTCGTGGATCCCAACTCCACGCTCTCTATTGACATGGATGCTGATAATAACAGTTCAGCCCTCGGCTTGAACACCCGGAGGGTGTTGATCGACCTGGGCATCAATGAATTGTTCGCTGGTATTTCGCTTTTTTTTTTTTTGCCCACTTGGTGCTCCTGGTCGCTAAGGTTGAACAGTTCAGACGGCTGTTATTCCATTTCTGCTGCGTTCCGGGCACAAATACACTAGCCTTTACGACCCATATCACCCGCCGCGGGATGTGTGTGTTTCGGCCCCGACTGGTAGCGGGAAGACACTCGCATACACACTACCAATCATTGAGGTAGGAAAACCCGATAAAATTACTTCAGTCCCTCTAATTTTGGTCTCAGCTCCTCTCTCCGCGTGTCGTAACTAGATTGCGTGCGTTGATCGTCCTGCCAACTCGTGATCTCGTCACGCAGGTCAGAGAGGTCTTCGAGATGGCTGGAAAAGGCCGGGGTTTGAAGGTGCCTGTTGCATCATTAATAGAACCGAGCCGAACTAACTTACGTGTAGATCGGTACTGCCACCGGCCAACATTCCTTCTCAAATGAGCAAGCTCAGCTCGTAACGGACGAAGAGTGGAGAACGTACGTTTTACTTGTAAGGTCCGACATTACGTTAATTTTTCCGATCCAATTCACAGTGGGAGAACAAGCAAGGTCGACATTCTCATCTGCACACCGGGACGGCTGATAGACCACATCGACGGAACGCCCCTTTTCACATTGCGAGACCTGCGTTTCTTAGTATGTATCTGATCACTTTCTCACGGATCCATGAAGCATGATGATTGACATCAATAGGTTATCGACGAAGCGGATAAACTCCTCAACCAGTCATTTCAGGATTGGCTTGCGAAGGTCCTGACTGCCGTTCGACCTCCGTATCATTCGTATCTTCCCCGGGCAATCCCAGGGCATCGACCTCGCGAACTGGAGGATCCGTCAGGCGGTGGTCACGCAACTACGTCACTCGTTCCGCACGAGCCCTACGGCATGTTCAGGACGGACTGCGACGAGCCGATGCATTCATCCTGTCAGAAACTCCTGTTTTCCGCCACATTGACCAGCGACCCAGGAAAAATAGCCTCGCTCGGACTGCGGGACCCGAAGTACTTTATCGTCCGTGCTACTACCGCGGACAACCACCATGTGATATCGGAGAACTTTAGTATGCCGACAAGCCTCACGGTGGGTTTTTCTTTTGTTTCCCAACCGAAACAAGTCTAAAATGGCGCGTGAAGGAACACATGATCGTGTGTGATTCTTCCCAGAAGCCCCTGATACTCTTCTATCTCGTGCACGCTCGTCAAGTGGACAATGCACTAGTATTCACGAAATCAGCGGAGTCTACCGCGCGTCTCGTCAAACTTTTCGAGCTGTTCGAGGAATCGTTTCTGATTGCAGGGACCCAGAAGTTCACAATACGCCCCTACTCGAGTGATCTGCCCCCGCAGGACCGGAAATACATTCTCGAACAATTCAAAGAGAAGAAAATCAATGTGTAAGAACGACCACTTGCAGGTTTTGGGCAAGAAATTCTCAATAGTCCCATTTAGCCTCGTGTGTTCGGATCTGATATCTCGAGGGATGGACGTCAGTCACGTCGCTCATGTTGTCAGCTATGACGTTCCGATCGACATTCGCAAGTACGTGCATCGTGTTGGTAGAACGGCTCGAGCGGGGAGGCGCGGCGAGGCATGGACATTGGTTGAAGAACAGGAGGCAGGGCCACTCATTCTGGTGTTTTGATGGTCAGCTAATGCGGGTATACAGGCAAGACACTTCAAATCCATGATGAAGGAAGCTGGCCATTTCGATCAACTCAAAAAGTTGCGGGTATCTGATAAGGATCTTGTTCCGTTCACCGCTGCCTATGACGTGCGTGCCCTCGTTCAATCATCGGATACCTGCGTTATTTGTTTACATTTCTCTCACTTCAGAGTGCACTTTCCCAGCTGAAAGAGTCCTATCGACCCCACTAGTACTTCTCTTGGCCGAAAGCATCGTCCGGTCCCCCACGCAGGCGCGATATTGAGCTTCCTAATCCCCGCCCCACCGGTGGTCCTGCCCCGTGTTCCGACCGAAGGATCCACCGATAGTGTTCTCTGAGGTGGTTGATGTCGTCGGGCGGGAACTGCCTTCCACGAATACCCATGGTGACCGGGTTTCCATCCATCTCAACCTGAGTCCGTGGGATGTGTGGCCCAGGAGTCTGCGGCCACTTAGTTACGGCATCTTTGATAAGATCTCTCCCGTTTCCCCACACTCGGCTTGAGTCCGAGCTCACTTCCCCGCCACCCGTAATCCCCTCGTGGAACGATTTGATACTCGCCCAACATGTGATAGCAAGGGACCCTGCGGCGATCACGACTAATTAGGACCACGGGGCTCAGGCATGTGGCCGTAAAACACCCGACTGAGGTTGATCAAATCTCAATTCCGTCCCTTGCGAGCTACAACGCCCTTTGAAGGGGGAGGTGCATTCAGCGCTGACGTGTAGAGTCTAGGTCTGCCAATTTGCGACCACCGTGAGCATAGGATTGACACCCACCTGAGGTTCCAAATGTGGACTCGTTGATTGGACGCTTCGAGCCCCCTTATCTCTCATCACGTGTGTCTCCCGCGATGTGCTTCCTCATGAATGTCCAAAATAAGCGCCCACAATTGTCGGCGACTGCGGGGGTTCTTCCTTCACTTTCTTCTGACCACCACCTTATACTGCCTGACACGTCATGGGTGCCTCTCCCTCCAAGCTTCCCACTGCTCCCCAACCATCCCAGGAGGTCCTAGAGGAGAAGATGCGTCGTTCAATGAACTCGCTCTTTATTTCCGGGGCAGATGTGGCGCCTTTGTCTTCCTCCGGCGTGTTGTCGGCCGCACTCATCGAGAATTGGGAGTCAGAGGCAGCCTCAGACCCCCGGACCAAGCTCGCCCGTACCGTGTTGGCCACCACCAACATCCGTTCCTCGCTACTAGATCGCACTGCCCAGATTGCAGACCAGCATGTGTTCAACCACGTGATCGATTTCAAGACTGGACCTCGGACCGATCAGAAGAGCAGCGGGAGGTGTTGGCTTTTCGCCACCACCAACGTGCTCAGATATGAGGTCATGAAGAAGCTCAACATCTCTGAGCTTGAGCTCTCTCAGGCAAGTCCCGCTCCCCCTGCCGGCATCTGGTGTTTGTTACCACAAGTGGCTGATCCTTCCGTGCATAGTCGTACTTGTTCTTCTGGGACAAGCTTAACAAGTCCAACTACTACCTCGAACTCTCCATTCAGAATGCCGACAAGCCCCTCGATGATCGGTTGGTGTACTTCTTGTCTGACGACCTTATCAGCGATGGGGGTCAATGGGACATGGTCGTCAACGTCCTTGAGGTACCCCGCTCAACCTTAAGATACTCCGTCCAAGGGTGCTTACCTCTTGGCGTCTAGCAATACGGAGTTGTCCCCAAAGCCAACTACCCAGAATCCTATTCCTCGTCCTCCTCCGGTGTTCTGGACACGCTGCTCCAGACCAAGCTTCGCGAACATGCGATCATCCTCCGGGAACTCTACGCCTCTCTCAAGGCTACCAGTCTGACCCAGGATGCCATCTTGAGCGCGCTTCGTGCCAGGAAGGAGGTGTTGATGAGGGAGGTGTACACTATCATGACCGCGACTCTTGGCCCGCCACCAGCTGCCGACAAGAAGTTTGTATTCGATTACTACGACAAGGACGGTAAGCCAGGAAGGTGGGAAGGAACTCCCATCGAATTCTACAAGGTATGTTTCTTCGATTCAAGGTCTTTTAGCGCCTCATGGGTTGAGGGAACTACAGAACATCGCCTCTGGAAAGTATCCTGCCTCGGATTCGTTCTCCCTCATCAATGATCCGAGGAACGAGTACAACAAACTCTACACTGTTGATAGACTCGGAAATGTTTGGGGTGGGCGACCTGTGCTCTGTACGTTCGAAACGATGTCGATCTCTTCCGATACCTGGATAGAAGTGACTGACCGTTGTGCCAGATGTGAATACCGAGATCGACAATTTGAAGGCGACTGTTGTCAAGTTGGTCAAGGCTGGCATCCCTGTTTTCTTTGGCTGTGATGTTGGGAAGCACTCGGACAGCACCCTCGGGATCATGGATCTCAAGTTGTTCGACTACGACGTTCGTATCTTTCCTCACCTCATCCGGATACACCTTGACAGAAACCTCACAGACCGCTTTCAATATCAAACTTGGCTTGACCAAGAAGCAACGCCTCCAGGTTAACGAGTCAGCCATGACGCACGCGATGGTTATCTGCGGTGTACACGTTGACCCTGTGACCGGCAAGCCGGTCAGATACAAGGTCGAGAATTCGTGGGGCGAGAGGTCCGGGGAGAAGGGTTGGTTCATGATGACCGACGACTGGTTCTCCGAATACGTCTTCCAAATCGTCGTCCCAAAGGCTCTCGCTCCCAAAGAGCTCGTAAAGGTATACGAGGACGGTAACCCCTATGTCCTGCCTGCTTGGGACCCTATGGGTTCCCTGGCTTGAAGGAATTCCGCGATCTGCGAATCGTTGATCCCCCAAGTTCTCTCTGGAACGGACGATCTCATGCTCTCCAACCAAACTGTAATCACTACTCTTTTGTCACGGTCGTTCTCTCCTTCAGATACCGTTGATAGATGATTCCATGCGTCATCCTTGTAGCAATCTATCTGGGAATACATTCTCGTACGACTAGTACCGATCCTCCGAACGCACGGGTGGTGGGGGTTCCCCCTCCCTAGGTCAACCACCTGGAATCTGCGGGGGGCCAGGCAGTCCTTGTTGCCCAGTCATGGTCAACTATGAAAGGGATACAGGTCAGCCGTTGTAGAACGATACCCACCTTTCCACCTTACCATTCCCGCCGTCAGGCTCTTCTGTTTCGCGTAAAACGTGAACAGATCAGCGATTTGCTGTTCGAGGGCCTGTCTCTCCTTCTGAAGCCTGCCAACTTCCCCAGTCATGATCATCACTTCTCGCGTGAGCTGTTTCTTGAACTCTTCAACGTGATCTGGGGTTACTAGTCAGGCCCCCTTTTCTGATTCGGGGATACGGAGTTAAGCTTACTGTGGATATTGATAGCAGTCGCTTCTTTCATAGCTTCGATGAACCTGAGCCTCTCGCCTTTGATATCATCCGAGAGATCTACAGAAATGATGGATCATCAGAGGCCTCACCACCGTCAGAACGAAAAACCCCAAAGATTACTCACCAGCAGCAACAGCCCTCAGGACCTGCTCTTGTTCCTGACGTTGCCTATCAAACAAATTCTCCACCGCTTCCGTCGCTACAAGAGGGATCTCCAGTTAGCGAACCAGAAACGTGGCAGGGCGCCCGAGATCCCTACTTAGTGTGCTACCGTTCGTCGCTCCGCTGGGTAACCTTTCGTTGATCGCGGCGAATAAGGTGTTAATAGATGCTTGGAGCGCGGAAATCGTCATATCTCTGGCTCTGCTTTCAGCGAGGAGCGTCTGAAGGCCATCGAACAACGTCCCTGCAGGGTTCCCGAATTGGTCGACACCAGGAGAAACGTCCTTGGAAAGCTGGGTAACCGTGGCGGCGACGCTATCGATCTTTGACGTTCCCTCCTTTACAAACGCGTCAAGCCACTGGAAGTAGATGGCACAATTAACGGGAGCACGCAGTGAAGATTCTTGTAGAGGGTGTGACGACTTACCGAGTTCAGCTCGTTGAGATACCGAGCAGAATCGGCTTGACGGTCGTTTTGCGTCGCCTGCTGGTCTCTCGTTTCGACCAGGATCTTCATAATGTCCTGTAACTGTAAGAGTGTCAGGGCAGCTAATTGACAAGACACCTAGCGACGCTCCTTACCTCAGGGATCTCAATATTCGGCGCCGCGGCTTCCTTCGAAGGCTGTGACTTCAATCCCCCAATCAATTCATCAAGCTTCATGTGAACCTCCGACAAATCCACGGCTGGCACTGGTGCCAGGCCCTCCAAAGTTGATTCCTGCGACTTGGCGACGTTCCTCAGTTCTGCGATCTCCCCAGGAGGCAGGCGATCCAACACCTCTCGGAGCTTTGCGATCCCGACCACGACATCTTCCGGCAATCCCTCCTGGTTCCTAATCTCCGTTCGGAGCATTTCGAGCTTCTCCAACACAGCCTCGCCAATAGGATTAGGATCGGCGTTCGAGGGGGTCGAAGACCCCCCACCGACATCCAGAGACTTTATTTGACCGTGAATAGCGTCCAACCTCTCCCTCAGGTCAACCATCCCGTCATCGTTCCATTGCAGATTTCCGATAGTCGTCGTTAACGCAGCGAAGGACTTGTCTAGAGCTTCCTCAAACTTTGACACATCCACATCCGGCGCGGGCTGTTCATCGATAACGACCTTCAACTCCTGGAACATCGTGTGCATTTCACTATTGAGTGAGGCGATTTGGTCCTTGAGATCGTTCGTGTGGTAGTAGTGTTTCGTCGCCTGGTCCTGAAGAAGCTCCACAAGTGGCGCCAGCCGACCATCCGTATCGACGCTCGGAGCAAGGTGATCCAACGAGGGGGAAACAGAAGGCGGGCGAGGTTCAGAGATTTGAGACACGGAAGCGACCTCAGGGATCAAGGCGAGACTAGGAGCAGGCCAAGCCGATCGAGTGTACGGTTCAGTCCCGGATACCGCAGATTCCACAGTATACAGCTCGAGCAAGGAATCAGAACCCATAGAATGAGTGCTCCCACGCCGCCGAAGATCAGATCCAGGACGACCCCTAGGTCCACTCGATTGGACATCCATGCGGTGAGGCTCCAGCTGGCTGATTCTCCTTTTCACCATCGCTTTCCGATCCAGATTGAGTATAGAAGTGCTTCTTGGGCTTTCAGATCGAGAACGAGGCGGTGGCGAAAGGCGTTGGGAAAAGGAGTTGGCGAATTGTGTGCGGTCAGGGCTGTAGATCGAAGGGGTCTGCGGAAGATCCCTATCCGCGTAGTAGTCAGAGGCGGAGAGGACAGTAACTTTGGAAGTCGAGCCAACTGAGAAACCAGAAGTGCGGGAAACTGGTGGAGGAGAAGGTTTTCGTAGAATAGGTTGGTCCAGTGCCCTCTGGGGCCGCTCCCGTTCGTCTCCTAAAATTACGCTCCTGGGAATCTACGGTGAGATCGTATGCACACAACGACGAGAAAATGGGCCACTGACCAGATGGAACTAACCCACTTGGCGCGTTCAGAGATCGACGCCACAAGGAACTTCTCCGGACGGGCATCTTCGAACGACAAAGAAAACGCCTTCCGATCACGATCAGGTAATAGCGCAACTTCGAATTCTCCCAGTTCATCAAGCAAAATGGACTTGATATCGACACAAGGCGCGAGTTTTATCATGTGTGAGATGGGGTTCCCGTAGGTCGTGTGCCAAGTAACCAGGATGTGAGTAGGGTACAGTGCGACATTGCATCCAGTCCAGACGGGTAGTATGTTTTCGGTAGAAGCGTGTGTGGAGAGGTATAAAGCCGGTCCTGAGATTATTGGGTCATCGGCCAGAGATGCGAGGTCTTGGTAGCTGGGGTGAGCACAAGCGGGGACGACCTTCGCGTTCGCCGGCGGTGGCGAAGGGAGCTCCTTCGAGAAAGAAGCCGAGGGCGAGGGTTTCTCTCGTCCTTGTGGTTTCAACTTTTTCGAAAACGCCGCCAGAAGATTCCCAAAAGATCGTCGGAGTGGATTACGAGCCTTAGACTTGAACATCGTACTCTGAGAATCGCCAAGTCGGCCATGACTGAGATTAGACGAAGCCGAAGTCTGAGTTCCGGTGAGGGATTCGAATTTGTTGATCAGTTCTTTCGTAGATTTGTTCCTCTGTAGCGGTGGGTGGTCCAAAGTGTGTGGTCGTTGTCTCGTAGATTGGGTACTCGTCCGTGACTGAAGGATAGTGGAGGTAGTTTGTACCCGGCCCATACTCCGTGGCCCAACCACGCCATTCCGAGAGGAGTGGCTCAAGGGTATTTTATCCGCCAAGGGATCCGAGTACCGAGTCGTGGTAGAAGTTGCGCGGGTGACAGGAGGGGAGAAGATAGACGTTGTCTCCGATTCTGGAGAAGAGGACATTCAGGTTCATGCGAATGGTTTGACGGACTTTGCCGATCTCACAATGCAAATCGCACGCCGACTCGATAGTTCTACGAACGTTCAACGTTTAGGACAGAAAGCAGTGCAGAGAGAAAAAAACAGGTACAGTAACTCGGGAACAGAATGGTGGTGATATAGACTGGGTGAGGTGAAGAAGTCGACAGAACGAAAGAGAAAAGGCACTCAAGCCTCAGAGTAACTTCGACTCCCGCTTGGCCTGTTGGACCTGTGCGAGCCTCTGACTCCTCAACGTCATACTGTGCGTCGCCTGGCCACCACCTTTCTTTGTGCCGCCTGTGCCTGTGGTAGGAGGTGGCGCAGGTGTTATCGTCGTTTGCGACATCGACAACCTAGTTTCATCAGACTGGAAACCAGGGATACGAATGTTATGGTTCCGCTCAAGGTGAAGTTGGAGATCCCGGACTTCCAGCGTGTCACCACCGCGGTGTTTGGCCAGCCGGCAGGAAAAGTTCGTGACCGAGTCGATGAACTCGTCCGCAATGTCGAGTAACAGCTTGTGAGGACAGCACATCAGTCATCGCTGGCGGATCTGCCGCAAGGAACGTGTGGACTCACGTCTTCCACGTCTGGTTCAATCTTGACGCTCGGATCGATGCTCGACACCAGATCTTGGATGGACCGCCGCATGCTCTGATCCCCAGCAGTATTCTTCCTCCGAGGTACGCGACCATCATCCAGATTCAACATCTCCTCTGTTCCTCTCGTCATTTGTGCTGGTGAACCTGTTGGACGCGTGGACGTTGTCAGTTTACCACCCTACCTCTACGGAGATGGATCGTACCCGCAATTCTTCCACCCGCCACGCCACCCGTCAGCGTCGGACGGCTGACCTGTGGCCAGGTACCAACACCTGTACTTTGAGTCGCCAGAGTTTGGCTGATGGGGAAGGTGCCGATCGCAGCAGGGATTTCGCTGAGGAGAGGGAGGGTGGTTGAGTTCTTGTAAGCGGTGTTGGCTTGGTAGTTCTGCATCGGTGTGGTCGTGCCCTAGAATAGGTGGTCGGCACGTGCAGTATATGAGTGACGAAAAAAGACAAAAGGGCTCACGGGCGTGGTAGTTGTGGTCGTGGCGGTGACCGTGGAAGGACCGGCCTGGTTTGAGGTGTCCGTGCTGGGGGTTTTATGCTTGTCGGCAAACTCTTTGAGCTGAAATCACGAGAGGGGGCGAACGGAAGACAATGCGCCTTGTGTCAGCCGATAGTCACAAAACTGAAAGAGACAAAGGAGAGACTTGGGGATCCACAACCACAAGTCACGGACAAGCGGAACTGGACTCGCGGAGTGACGGCAATCGACACTGGTTACGTACAGCGAGTATCTGACCCTGGGTGAGCTTTCCCTCCTTCACGAGCATGGTAAGCTGGGCCATGTTTTGGTGGAGCCATTGCGCAAGCTGATCGCCAGTCAACGGGGCACCGTTCTGACCCTTGAACGCTTTCCCCAGTGCTGAGATGATGTTCGCGGCTTCATTGGTGGGCTCAGTTTTTATTTGAGGTTGGGCAGAGGCCATGGCGAGGAGAAGGATGGGACGATCGAGGAAGGGGTTGTTTGGCGGCTGCTTCTCTTCGCTTACTTGCTGGAATTCCCACGGTTGCCACGTCTCCCGCTTTTGGGGATGCTTCTTCGGTCAAGGCGATTGGTTTGACAAACATAACACCACATCAATGGCGTGGTAGACGGTAATTTTTACGCTGGAGAGTTTGCGGGAAAGTAGGGTTTACGTGGCGCCACACGGTCCCAGACCGGTATGGCCGCGAACGCCACCGAGGCATGTCTGTTACTGCGAACAGATTGCTGCCGATAAGTTTTTCCGAGTGGGTTGAATCGCTCCACGGTGGAGTTGCGTATCCTGCCGTCCCTTCCGAGTGCACGAGTTGGATGGCTCCGTGCCCGCGTTCCGGCGTCATGACTTCCGGCAGCGTAATATTAAAGGATCAGTTGGCAGCCCAATTCCGATACTCGTAAAACACGTTGTCGCTTTGAGGAACCATCATCCCTGTCTTGGGTGGCTCTCAACCTTAACCGACAGGCGCCGGGTGAATAGTATCTAGCTTGAGCTACACAGGAGGCAATCCTCGCGTCTGCATCCTGTTTGAAGGGAGAAATCGCACGGCAAAGCACCAATGGCAAATGGCCCTCTGCCCTGCGTTTGTTTAGAAGTGAACGGACATGAGGTTGGAAATTCTTCCAGGAATCAAGTCCGGAATCGTCGGCCGAGATGCTGCGGCTTTTCCCGATCTGTCAGGTGACTTGGGGTTTTGGTGCTCGGGGCCCGCGCAGAGACACGAGGGTGAATTAAACGTTACTAGGAAAGCTGCCGCGGGTTACGAATGGGCACGGCTCGTTTGTCGGATTTCCAGGAACGTTATCCAAAAATAGGGATCGAGTCACTGTAGTCAGCGAGAATGTGTGTAGCGGGTTTTCCGGGCTCGGCACGAACCCACGCGTCGATTGACCCTCTCATCCCCAACGAAACCGACCCACCACACAAACGATCAATTGCTTATAAAGTCCTGCCATCTCACGCAGATGTGCCCCCTGTCGACTTTTTCTCAGCATCACCCTCTTGGTGGGTCTTCCTCCTCCCCCGTCCACCATGGCCAAAGGTACCACCGACGACCCCGAGAAGCAGTCGACGGTTAACTCTGAAGCTGAGCCGTCCGAAAAGCGCGACGCACCCGCGAGGCACGTGTGTAGGACCACGAAATTCGAACCGATCTGATATTTTTCACTCTAGTGGGTCTTCAAACTTCAACTTCCTATACCTTGGTTATCGCAATCCTCCACCTCCCAAGGCCTCGTTAGATGAGGCGGACATTATCCCCGAGGCCAACGCAAATTGGCTGAGTCTCCTCACTTTCGAATGGATCAGCCCCCTCATGCGACTCGGTTACTCGCGGCCGCTCGAGGCCACCGATCTCTACAAGCTTCAAGACGATCGCTCTTCCGGTGTAATCGCGGAGAGGATCACTCGCTCTTTCGAGGAGCGCCAGAGGAAAGCCGAGGAATACAATTCCCGGCTTGCCAACGGCGAGATCTCTCCCGGTCTAAAGGGTATCTGGTGGTCGATCAGAGGTCAACGGCAGCAGCGCGAGAAGGAATGGCGAGAAAAGACAGGAAAGAAGAAAGCCAGTCTCACCATGGCTGTCAATGACAGCGTTTTCTGGTTTTTCTGGAGTGCCGGAATCTTGCGCTTAATCTCCGACGTCTCCCTCATTACCAGTCCTCTCCTTGTCAAGGTATGGTAATCCCCGTTCTATCCCCTAACCTTACCCACCTCACATCTCCATTAGGCCATCATTCGGTTCGCCCAACATTCCTACCTCGCACACCGGACTGGACAGGTCGCCCCTCCGATTGGGCGTGGTATCGGTCTCTCGCTCGGTCTATTCTTCCTTCAGGTTCTGGCCTCTCTCACTTTGAACCACTTTTTCTACCGCGCTTCGGGTACCGGTGTCTTGTTGCGTTCGGGGTTGATCACCGCGATCTACAACAAGGCCCTCACGCTCTCTACTCGTGCCCGGCATGTCCACTCCAACGGAAAATTGGTCAACCACATCTCCACCGATGTTTCTCGCGTCGACTTTGCTTGCCAATTCTTCCATATGGGCTGGACTGCCCCAGTCCAGTTGATCATCTGTCTAATTATCCTCTTGGTCAACTTGGGCCCGAGCGCTTTGGCTGGTTTCGCCATCTTCGTCGTCATGATGCCGGTTCAAACCAGGTTTATGCGTCTCATGCTTCGTTTCCGCCGGAAAACCATGGTTTTCACCGATAAGCGTGCCAAACTTCTCCAGGAGCTCCTTTCCAGCATAAAGGTCATCAAATTCTTCGCCTGGGAGGATCCTTATCTGGACAAAATACACCAAGTTCGAAATTCCGAGGTCAAGTGAGTGTCATTTGTATTGGTTCCGAGTATTTTGTGTTGATGGCTTTGCTAGGAACGTTCGTTCCCTTGTAATCCTCAGAGCAGGCATCACCGCCATCGGCATTTCACTACCTTCCCTGGCCAGCGTTATCGCCTTCGTCGTCTACGGAATCCACCACTCGCTCGACCCTGCAACCATTTTCACTTCCTTGACTTTGTTCAACATGCTTCGTATGCCTCTGATGTTCTTCCGTAAGCCCCCCCTCCCCATCTGTGTGCGGTTCCTGCCGTTTCTAAACCCAATCCTGACAGCTGCCGCCCTGAGCACTGGTGTGGACGCATACAACGCCCTCGGTCGTATGCAGGAGATTTTCGAAGCCGAGTCCCTGCCTGACGAACAGGTCAAGCACGCCGATCTCGACAATGCTGTCGAGTTGGATGGTGCTTCCTTCACATGGGATGCCCCGCCCCCGGAGCCGGAGAACGGAAAGGTTAAAGGCAAAGGAAAGGACAAGGGTAAGGAAGGGAAGGGCCAGAAAAAAGATAAGAAAGGCAAGAGGAAGTCTGGGGCGGGCACGAACGCGACTCCCACTCCTACGCCTAGTTCGGTTCCTGGTTC
>Ga0307511_10004694_pt1 | contig 13970 bp, 11 predicted proteins | sample 13_EM_MG_FD_200266 | JGI IMG/M metagenome (GOLD analysis project Ga0307511, IMG submission 200266) | Populus trichocarpa ectomycorrhiza microbial communities from riparian zone in the Pacific Northwest, United States - 13_EM | ecosystem: Host-associated > Plants > Roots > Unclassified | place...
CAGGCGTCTCCACATCGGGGAGTCGACCGTGAAGACCCATCTGCTGCGGGTCTTCGGGAAGTTGGGGGTGGACGACCGGACGGCGGCGGGGGCGAAGAAATCGGTTCTCAGCCGAGCTTCGACTCCAGTTCCGCCACGATCTCGTTCACCGCGACCGCGGACTGCTCGCCGGACTCCATGTCCTTGAGCTGTACGACGCCCTCGGCGAGGTCGCGTTCGCCGGCGACGATCGTGTAGCGGGCGCCGCTGCGGTTGGCGCTCTTCATGGCGCCCTTGAGTCCCTTGGAGCCGTACGAGAAGTCGGCCGCGATGCCCAGCTTGCGGAGTTCGGTCACCTTGGCGAAGAGGACGCGTCGGGCCTCCTCGCCGAGCGGGACGGCGAACACGCTGGTGGACGCGGGGAGTTCGAGCTCGACGCCCTCCGCCTCCAGGGCCAGGACCGTACGGTCGACGCCCAACGCCCAGCCCACGGAGGGCAGTGCGGGGCCGCCGATCATCTCGGAGAGGCCGTCGTAGCGACCGCCGCCGCCGACCGCGGACTGGGAGCCCAGGCCGTCGTGGACGAACTCAAAGGTGGTGCGGGTGTAGTAGTCCAGGCCGCGCACCAGCTTCGGGTCGTCCTCGAAGGCGACGCCCGCGGCCGAGATCAGCTCGCGCACCTCCTCGTGGTACGCCTTGCACGCGTCGCACAGGTAGTCGCGGAGCAACGGCGCGTCCGTCAACTGCTTCTGGACGTCCGGGCGTTTGTCGTCGAGGACCCGGAGCGGGTTGATGTCCGCGCGGCGGAGCGTCTCCTCGTCGAGGTCCAGGCCGCGCAGGAAGTCCTGGAGCGCGGCGCGGTAGACCGGACGGCATTCCTTGTCGCCCAGGCTGTTGAGGAGGATGCGGAAGTTCCTGAGGCCCAGGGAGCGGTACGCCTGGTCCGCCAGGATGATCAACTCGGCGTCCAGCGCCGGGTCTTCCGCACCGATCGCCTCGGCACCGACCTGGGAGAAGTGGCGGTAACGGCCCTTCTGGGGGCGCTCGTAGCGGTAGTAGGAGCCGGAGTACCAGAGCTTGACGGGGAGGTTGCCGAGCTTGTGCAGGTTGGCCTCAAGTGCCGCGCGCAGCACGGAAGCCGTGCCTTCGGGGCGCAGGGCGAGCCGGTCGCCGCCCTTGGTCTCGAAGGCGTACATCTCCTTGGTCACGATGTCGGTGGACTCCCCGACACCGCGCGCGAACAGCTCGACGTTCTCGAAGCCGGGCGTCTCGATGTAGCCGTAGCCGGAGTTGCGCAGCGGGGCCGCGATCGCCTCGCGCACGGCGAGGTACTTGGCCGACTCCGGCGGAATCAGGTCGTAGGTGCCCTTGGGGGCCTGAAAGGTGCTCACGGAAGTTCTCGTCACATTCCTCGTCGGGGAGCGTTCACGTCAGCTCCCTGGCCGGCGGCCACTTCCCGCAGATACGGGTTGGTGGCGCGCTCCTGGCCGATGGTCGTCTGGGGGCCGTGGCCGGACAGCACCACGGTCGAGTCGTCGAGCGGCAGGCACACGCGGGCCAGCGAGTCGAGGATCTCGGCGTGGGAGCCGCCAGGCAGGTCGGTGCGTCCGATGGAGCCGGCGAAGAGCAGATCCCCGGAGAAGAACACGGACGGGATCTCCGTGTTCTCGGGCATCTGGAAGGTCACCGACCCCTTCGTATGGCCTGGCGCGTGCGCGACCGAGAACTCCAGTCCCGCCAGCTCCAGCCGCGCTCCGTCGGTCAGCTCCTTGACCTCGTCGGGCTCCCCCACGGTCAGCTCGCCCATCAGCGGCATCCCGATCGAGCGGCCGAGCGCCTTCTCGGGGTCGCTCATCATGTAGCGGTCCTCGGGGTGGATCCAGGCCGGCACGTCGTGCGCGCCGCACACCGGGACGACCGAGGCCACATGGTCGATGTGGCCATGGGTGAGGACGACCGCGACGGGCTTGAGCCGATGCTTCCTGAGCGCTTCCTCGACTCCCTCGGCGGCCTGATGGCCCGGGTCGATGATCACGCACTCCTCACCGGCGGCGGGGGCGACGAGATAACAGTTCGTCCCCCAGGCCCCGGCGGGGAACCCGGCAATGAGCACGATCGTCCTTCGTTGTGTCGATACGGGTGGGGATAAGGATCCCTGCGTCAGTGGTCAGAGCCTACCGGCGCTGCCGAATCCTCAGCGAACCCATATACGGTACGGGGCACACGCAGGCGGTCGGCTCACAAGACGCACGCGTCCCAGTCGACGTACGAGACGCATGAGGAGAGAATCCGGTGGTCACCCAGGAACAGCGGAAGCGGCAGCTCGCGCGGGAGAAGTTCTTGCGGCAGCAGCAGCGGCGCACGGCCGCTCGGCGCAAGGCGCGCACGCGCAACTCGGTGATCGCGTCGGTGCTCGGCGTGATCGTGATCGGCAGCGTGGCGCTGTACACGACCGGGGTCATGAAGAACGACGACAAGTCCAACGCGAGCGCGGACGTGACGCCCAGTGCATCGGCGACGAGCAAGGCACCGGACCCGTGCGCGAAGGCTGCCGCGGGCAAGATCAAGACGGCGACCTGGAAGAAGGAGCCGGCGGTCACGATCGACAAGTCGGCCAAGTACACGATGAAGCTGGCGACGACCTGCGGTGAGATCGACGTCGCGCTGAAGACCTCGGCCGCGCCGCACACCGTGAACTCGTTCAACTTCCTTGCGGGCAAGGGCTTCTTCGACCACACGAAGTGCCACCGGCTCGTCACCAGCGGCATCTACGTGCTGCAGTGCGGCGACCCGACGGGCACGGGCAGCGGCGGTCCCGGCTACACGATCCCGGACGAGAACCTGAAGGACACCAGCCTCAAGGGCGGCACCTACCCGGCGGGCACGGTGGCGATGGCGAACACCTACGACGCCTCCACGGGCAAGGGTCGCAACACCGGCGGCAGCCAGTTCTTCCTCGTCTACCAGGACAGCCAGCTCCCGGCCAACTACACCCCGTTCGGTACCATCTCGGCCTCCGGGATGACGGTCCTGAAGAAGATCGCCGCCGCTGGGGCGCAGGCCGCCGACCCCACGACGGGGAACACCGCTCCGAACGCGACCGTCGTGATCAACAAGGCGACCGTGACAAAATCCTGACCGTCAGCAGCGAATTTTCGGTCGCGCGGGATGCGGACAGGCAACCCGCCGGTCGCCTATGTTGGCCGTGACGAAACTGTGGACGATGCCCGGGGGCACAGAGGCCCTGTGCAGGCATCATGTGGAGGAGGCGCTGTGAGCAGCGACCCGTGGGGACGCGTCGACGAGACGGGGACCGTGTACGTGCGTACGGCCGACGGCGAGCAGGTCGTCGGTTCCTGGCAGGCCGGCTCCCCTGACGAGGCGCTGGCCTACTTCGAACGCAAGTACGAGGGCCTGGTTGTCGAGATCGGCCTCCTCGAGAAGCGCGTGAAGACCACCGATCTGTCGGCGAAGGACGCGCAGGCCGCCGTCGACCATCTGCGCGAGCAGGTCGACGCCCATCACGCGGTCGGTGACCTCGCCGCGCTGCGGGTCCGGCTCGACAAGCTGGTGGAGACCGTCGAGGCGCGCCGCGAGGAGCGCAAGCAGCAGCGCGCCAAGCAGTCCGACGAGGCCCGGCACTCCAAGGAGGCGCTGGTCGTCGAGGCGGAGGAGCTGGCGCAGTCCGACCAGTGGCGGGCCGCCGGTGAGCGGCTGCGCGCCCTGGTGGACACCTGGAAGGGTCTGCCGCGTCTGGACCGCAAGTCGGACGACGAGCTGTGGCACCGCTTCTCGCACGCCCGGTCGGCCTTCTCCAAGCGCCGCAAGGCGCACTTCGCGTCGCTGGACGCGCAGCGCGAGGAGGCCCGCAAGACCAAGGAGAAGCTGGTCGCCGAGGCCGAGGGTCTGTCGGCCTCGACGGACTGGGGTCCCACGGCCGCGCGGTACCGCGAGCTGATGTCCGACTGGAAGGCGGCGGGCCGCGCCCAGCGCGAGCACGAGGACGATCTGTGGAACCGCTTCCGCGGCGCCCAGGACGTCTTCTTCGCCGCCCGCAGCTCGGTCTTCGCCGAGCGGGACGCGGAGCAGACGGAGAACCTGAAGCTCAAGGAGGAGCTCGCCGAGGAGGCCGAGAAGCTGCTGCCGATCGGCGACCTCAAGGCGGCCCGCGCGGCCTTCCGCTCGATCAACGAGCGCTGGGAGGCCGTCGGCCACGTACCGCGTGACTCCCGCCCGAAGGTCGAGGGCCGGATGCACGCGGTCGAGCGGGCCCTTCAGGAGTCCGAGGAGACCGAGTGGCGCCGGACGAACCCGGAGGCACGCGCGCGTGCCGAGGGTCTGACCGGTCAGCTCCAGGCCGCGGTGGACAAGCTCAGGGGCCAGATCGAGCAGGCACGCTCCCAGGGCAACAACTCCCGCGCCGACAAGCTGGAGCGCGAGCTGGAGGGCCGCCAGGCCCTGCTGGACCAGGCGCTGAAGGGCCTCCAGGAGTTCGGCGGCTGACGACGACACGTCGTAGGCATGGAGAAGGGGCTCCCGTACATCGCGTACGGGAGCCCCTTCTACGTCCGTTCTACGACTTGTTGCGCGCCGACGTCACGCGGTAGACGTCGTAGACGCCCTCCACTCCCCTGACCGCCTTCAGGACGTGGCCCAGGTGCTTGGGGTCGCCCATCTCGAAGGTGAAGCGGGAGGTGGCGACGCGGTCGCGGGAGGTCTGGACGGCCGCGGAGAGGATGTTGACGTGCTGGTCGGACAGCACGCGGGTGACGTCCGAGAGAAGCCGGGAGCGGTCCAGGGCCTCCACCTGGATGGCGACCAGGAACACCGAGGACTGGGTGGGCGCCCACTCGACCTCGAGAATGCGCTCCGGTTCGCGGGACAGTGACTCCACGTTGACGCAGTCACTGCGGTGAACCGATACGCCGCTACCCCGCGTGACGAAACCGATGATGGGGTCGCCGGGGACGGGCGTACAGCAGCGGGCCAGTTTGACCCACACGTCGTCGACGCCCTTGACGACGACACCCGGGTCGGCGTTCGACCGGCGCTTGCGGCCCCGGCCGGTCGTCGGCGGCACGCTCTCGTCGATCTCCTCGGTGGCCGCCTCCTCGCCACCGAGCGCCTGCACCAGCTTCTGTACGACGTTCTGCGCGGCGACATGGCCCTCGCCGATCGCCGCGTAGAGCGAGGAGATGTCGGGGTAGCGCATCTCGTGCGCGAGCGTGACCAGGGAGTCGCCGGTCAGGATGCGCTGGATCGGCAGGTTCTGTTTGCGCATCGCGCGGGCGATGGCGTCCTTGCCCTGCTCGATCGCCTCGTCGCGGCGCTCCTTGGAGAACCAGGCTCTGATCTTGTTGCGGGCGCGCGGCGACTTGACGAAGCCGAGCCAGTCGCGGGAGGGTCCCGCGCCGGGTGCCTTGGAGGTGAAGACCTCCACCAAGTCGCCGTTGTCCAGGGTGGATTCGAGCGGTACGAGGCGCCCGTTGACCCGTGCTCCTATGGTCCGGTGGCCGACCTCGGTGTGCACCGCGTACGAGAAGTCCACCGGGGTGGCGCCCGCTGGCAGCGCTATCACGTCGCCCTTGGGCGTGAAGACGAAGACCTCGTTGCGGGACAGGTCGAAGCGCAGGGACTCCAGGAACTCGCCCGGATCCTCGGTCTCCTTCTGCCAGTCGAGCAACTGGCGCAGCCACGCCATGTCGTTGAGGTGGTCGTCCTTGCCGGTGGTCCTGGGCGTCTCCGCGCGCACCTTGGACGTACCGGCGACGGCCTCCTGCTTGTACTTCCAGTGCGCGGCGATGCCGTACTCGGCGCGGCGGTGCATGTCGAAGGTGCGGATCTGGAGCTCAACCGGCTTGCCGTTGGGGCCGATTACCGTGGTGTGCAGCGACTGGTACATGTTGAACTTGGGCATCGCGATGTAGTCCTTGAACCGGCCGGGGACCGGGTTCCATCGCGCGTGCACGGTGCCGAGGGCCGCGTAGCAGTCGCGGACGGTGTCCACGAGGACGCGGATGCCCACCAGGTCGTAGATCTCCGCGAAGTCGCGACCGCGGACGATCATCTTCTGGTAGACGCTGTAGTAGTGCTTCGGTCGGCCGGTGACGGTGGCCTTGATGCGGGCGGCGCGCAGGTCGGTCTGGACCTCGTCGGTCACTATGGCCAGGTATTCGTCACGCTTCGGTGCCCGCTCGGCCACGAGCCGGACGATCTCGTCGTACATCTTGGGGTAGAGGATCGCGAAGGCGAGGTCCTCCAGTTCCCACTTGATGGTGTTCATGCCCAGGCGGTGGGCGAGGGGCGCGTAGATCTCGAGGGTCTCGCGCGCCTTCTTCTCCTGCTTCTCGCGCTTGAGGTAGCGCATGGTGCGCATGTTGTGCAGGCGGTCGGCGAGCTTGATGACCAGGACGCGCGGGTCCTTGGCCATCGCGACGACCATCTTGCGCACCGTCTCGGCCTGCGCGGCCTCGCCGAACTTGACCTTGTCGAGCTTGGTGACGCCGTCGACGAGAAGGGCGACGGAGTCACCGAAGTCGCGGCGCAGCTGGTCGAGGCCGTACTCGGTGTCCTCGACGGTGTCGTGCAGCAGGCCGGCCATCAACGTCGCCGGGTCCATGCCGAGTTCGGCGAGGATCGTGGTGACGGCGAGCGGGTGCGTGATGTACGGGTCGCCGCTCTTGCGCTTCTGACCGCGGTGCCAGCGCTCGGCGACCTGGTAAGCGCTCTCGACCTGGCGGAGGGTGGCGGTCTCGATCTTCGGGTCGTTGCTGCGCACTATCCGCAGCAGGGGCTCCAGGACCGGGTTGTACGGGTTGGAGCGCTGCACGCCGAGGCGGGCCAGGCGGGCGCGGACGCGATTGGAGGAGCCGCCGGTGCGTGCGGGCTGGCCGGCCGTGGGACGGGGGGCGGGAGTGGCCGCCGGGATCTCGGCCGGGGCGGGCTTGGGGCGCGAGGGCTCGGCCGCCTTGTCGGCGGGCGCCGACCGGTCGTGCTCCGCCGCCGGGCGCGGTTCGCTCGCTGCGGTGCTCGCGCTCGTGGCGGGCTCCGCCGCGGGGCCCGGGGTGGGCTCGGGCTTGGCGGCGGTCAGGGGCTGGGCCTCGTCTGCCAAGAGGACTCCTCGTGCGCGATCCGGGTCCCCCGGTCAGGCTCCGGAGTGCCCATGGTAGCGATCCCGGGCTCGGGGATCGCCTTCAGGCCGATGTGAGGGCCTTCTACCGGTGAAACACGAGGGGCTGCCGCCGACATTCCGGGAGGCGGCTCTGCGGTGTCCTGGGGTTGCTCTGTTGGCGTGCGTGAGGTTGCGCGGAGGGGTCTGGGGCATCCGAGGCTGGTTGGCGGGTGCGGCAACATCGTGGCTGGTCGCACAGTTCCCCCCGCCCCTTTGGCGCGGAACGGCCGTCCCCGTACTCCGGGGACGGCCGTGGTGTCGCACACGATCACGTCAGACTACGAGCAGTGCCTCCAACGGCACCCCGCCCAGTGCGGGCTCCAAGCGGGCGCGGCCCGCGAGGAAGCCCAGTTCCATCAGGACCGCGATGCCGGCGACCTCGGCGCCCGCCCGGCGGATCAGTTGGATCGCGGCCTCGGCCGTGCCGCCCGTGGCCAGGACGTCGTCGACGATCAGGACGCGGTCTCCCGCGTTCAGGTCCTCCGCGTGCACCTCGATCTCGGCGGAGCCGTACTCCAGGTCGTACGCCTGGCTTAGGGTGGCTCCGGGGAGCTTGCCCGCCTTGCGTACGGGGATGAAGCCGACGCCCGCGCGGATGGCCACCGGGGCGCCGAGGATGAAGCCGCGGGCCTCCAGTCCTACGACCTTGGTGGCGCCGGTGCGCTCGACGACCTCGGCGAGCGCGTCCGTGAGGGCGGTGAACGCGGCAGGGTCCGCCAGGAGCGGAGTGATGTCCTTGAACATCACCCCCGGCTCCGGGTAGTCGGCCACGTCGCGGATACGGCTGAGCAGCAGCTCCTTGACGTCGGTCATCGGCGCTTCCCCGAGGGGCGGCCACGGCCGCGGTTGCGGGACGCCGGCTGCGTGCGCGGTCCTACGACCGCTGCCGCGTCCTCGTCGTCGTAGTCGTCGTCCGGGCCGTCGGTGACCTCGGGCTCGACCGGTTCGCCCTGCGCGGCGGCCTGGGCCCGCTTGGCGAGGACACGCTTCTTGAGCGCCTTCATCTGCGGCTCGGCCTCCTTGAGGTCGGCGACGAGCGGCGTGGCGATGAAGATCGACGAGTACGCACCGGCCGCGAGACCGACGAACAGCGACAGCGAGATGTCGTTGAGGACACCCGCGCCGAGGAAACCGCCGCCGATGAACAGCAGGGCCGCGACCGGCAGCAGCGCGACGACCGTGGTGTTGATGGAACGCACCAGGGTGCCGTTGATCGAGCGGTTCGCGATGTCGCTGTAGGTCCAGCGGGTCTGCTTGGTGATGTCCTTGGTCTGCTCCTTGAGGCTGTCGAAGACGACGACCGTGTCGTAGAGCGAGTAACCGAGGATGGTCAGCAGACCGATCACCGTACCGGGCGTGACCTCGAAGCCGACGAGGGCGTAGATGCCGATGGTGATGGTGATGTCGTGGATCAGGGCGACGAGCGCGGCCAGGGCCATGCGCCACTCGAAGGCGATCGCCAGGTAGATCACGACCAGCACCATGAAGATCGCCAGGCCCTCCCAGGCCTTGTTGGCGATCTGGTCACCCCAGCTGGGGCCGACCAGGTCCGCGGCGATGCTCTCGGAGCTGACGTTCAGGTCCTTGGCCAGCTTCGTCTTGATGCTGTCGGACTTGTCGGTGTCGATGCCGGCGATCTGGATGCGCAGGCTGCCGTCACCGAGCTTCTGGACGACCGCGTCGTGGCCGGAGGCGTCCTGGGCGTACTGCTCCGCCTGGCTCACCGAGGCGCTCATGTGCTTCGGCGTGGTGAAGGCGGCGCCGCCCTGGAACTCGATGCCCATGTTCAGGCCGCGCACCGTCAGACCGAGGATGGCCGTGATGGTGATCAGGATCGAGATGCCGTACCAGATCTTGCGATTGCCGACGAAGTCGTACCCGACCTCGCCACGGTGCAGTCGGGCGCCGAGGTTGCCGAGTTTCGACATCTCACGCCTCCTTCGGGTCGACGGGGGCGGAGGGACGGCGGGTGCGGCGCAGGGGCGCCTTGGCGCCGAGGGCCTTCGGGTCGAGGCCGGAGAACTTGTGGCCGGTCGCGAAGAACTTCCGGCGGGCGAGGATCGTCATCAGCGGCTTGGTGAAGAGGAACACCACGACGACGTCGAGCACGGTGGTCAGACCGAGCGTGAACGCGAAGCCCTGGACCTTGCCGACGGTGACGATGAACAGCACCGCGGCGGCGAGGAAGGACACGAAGTCGGAGACCAGGATGGTGCGCCGGGCGCGCGGCCAGGCCCGCTCGACGGCAGGGCGCAGCGAGCGGCCCTCGCGGATCTCGTCCCTGATGCGTTCGAAGAACACGATGAACGAGTCCGCGGTGATACCGATCGCGACGATCGCTCCGCAGACGGCCGGCAGGTTCAGCGCGAAGCCGATTCCCGGGCCGAGCAGCGCCATGATCACGTAGGTGAGGATCGCGGAGACCAGCAGCGAGGGGATCGCGATGACCGACAGGCCGCGGTAGAAGATCAGCAGGTAGATGACGACCAGCGCGAGGCCGATCGCGCCGGCGATCAGGCCGGCGTGCAGCTGCTCACCGCCGAGCGCCGCGGTCACCGTGGTGACGCTGTCCTCCTTGAAGGTCAGCGGCAGGGCGCCGTACGACAGCATGTTGGCGAGGCTCTGGGCCTCTTCCTGGGTGAAGCTGCCGGAGATCTCCGCGCTGCCGCCGGTGATCGACGAGCTGACGGAGGGGCTGGAGACGACCTGGCCGTCGAGGACGATGCCGAACTCGTTCTGCGGAGCGGTGTTCTTCGCGAGTTCGCCGGTGACCTTGGCGAACTTGTCGCCGCCCTTGCCGGTGAAGTCCATGGTGACCTGCCAGCCGGCGGCGGTCGTCGTGTTGTAGACGGCCGAGGCCTTCTTGACGTCCGTGCCGTCGACGGCGGCGGGACCGAGCAGGTACTTGTACCAGATGCCGGAGACCTTGCCGCAGGCCACGGTCGCGTCGGTGGCCTTGGCGCCCTTGCCCGCGGTGTTCTGGACCGACTTCTTGGAGCAGTCGAGCGCGGTGTACTGGGCCTCCAGCTTGGCCGCGGCCTCGCTGGCGGCGCTGCTGCTGGACGCCGACGGGCTGGCGGAGGCCGAGGCCGAGGCGCTGGCGCTCGCGGACGGGGTGGAGTCGGCCTTCAGGGCGTCGCTCGCGGCACGTCCCTGCGAGGTGGCGGTGGCCGTCGGCGTCGCGGAGCCGGTCTTCGACGAGGAGGCCGTCGTCTTGGGGCTGGCCGAGCTCGACGGGCTGCTGGAGGCGCTGCCGGACGCGCTCGGGGACGGGCTCGCCGAGGCGCCGACCGACGCCTCCGTGGCCAGGACCGGGCGGAAGTACAGCTTGGCGGTGGTACCGACCTGCTGCCGCGCCTCCTCCGAGTTCGTGCCCTTGGGGATGTTGACGATGATGTTCCTGGTGCCCTGCGTCTGGACCTCGGCCTCCGAGACACCAAGACCATTGACACGGCGGTTCATGATGTCGACCGCGGTGTCCATGTTGGCCTTGTTGATCGCGGATTCCTGGCCCTTCTCCGGGACGGCCCGGAGAGTGATGCTCGTACCGCCGGCCAGGTCGATGCCGAGACGCGGAGTGGTGTGCCCGGATGCGAACATGCCACCGGTGAGCGCCACGATGGCGATCAGGATGAGGGCCAGCGAGCGCCCTGGCTTGCTCTGGGCGCTCGCGCTACGGCCCTTCTTAGGTGCTGCCACCTTCTCGTACTCCCTCTCGGGCCGCTCCGCGCCGGGTCAGCGCGCCTGCGGCCATGACATGGTGTCGGGATCCCGTGCGAGCGACGCACGTACCCGGGGTGCGCGGGGCGCGAGCGGATCGCGCCGCGCTCCCGGGACGTGACTACTTCGCGTCGGAGTCGCCGTCGGTCTTCTTCGGCTCTTCGTCCGTCTTGGCCTCGGCGGCCTCGGCCGGCTCCTCGGTGGCGTCGGCGGGCTCTTCGGCCGCGTCCTTCTTGCCGAGGTCGATGGGCTTGTCGTCGGAAGAGTCGGCGGCGGGCTCGTCGGTCTCGGTGAGGGAGGAAGCGTCGTCCGGGACGACGTCGGAGTCGTCCTTCAGGTCGTGCTCGACGCCGTGGACGATGCGGTTGTACTCGTCGTCGGTGAGGACGGCGCCGATCGCGTTCTTCGCGAAGAGGAGCTCGACGCCGGGGCCGGCGTCGAGGAGAACCGTCTCCTCGTTGACCTCCTTGACCGTCGCGTACACGCCCCCGATCGTGCGGACGCCGGTGCCGGGCTGCATGTCATTACGCATCGACGCGGCCGCCTGCTGCTTGCGCTTGGCAGAGCGGGTCATCAGGAACATGGCCCCGATGAGCACGATGAACGGGAGGAGGGTCACGATATTCACGGGACGGAATTTCCTTCGCACGACCGCGGCGGTGAGCGGCCTGGTGGATGGGGGTGGTCGGCGCCGCCCACAAAGGCGGCATCGGCGGAGTCTAAGCGAGTCCACGCTGATGGAACAACGCACAGCATGGCACCGGGGTTCCTGACCCGGCCAGTGCCCCCGCCGTCACGCCCCGAACAGGTCCCCTTGTCCGTTTCCCCCGGTTGACGAGCGGGGCGGGGTGAGGCCGAGATGGGCCCACGCGGCCGGGGTGGCGACGCGTCCCCGGGGGGTGCGGGCCAGCAGACCTTCGCGTACGAGGAAGGGTTCGGCGACCTCTTCGACGGTCTCGCGCTCCTCCCCCACCGCGACCGCGAGCGTGGAGAGACCGACCGGTCCGCCGCCGAACAGCTTGAGCAGGGCCTCCAGGACACCGCGGTCGAGCCGGTCGAGACCGCGGCCGTCGACCTCGTACACCTTGAGGGCCGCGCCGGCGATGTCCCGGGTGATGAAGCCGTCGGCCTTGACCTGCGCGTAGTCCCGGACGCGGCGCAGCAGCCGGTTGGCGATACGGGGGGTGCCGCGGGAGCGGCCGGCGATCTCGGCGGCGCCGGCGGGATCGATCTCCACGTCGAGGAGGTTGGCCGAGCGGTGGATGACGCGCTCCAGCTCGGCGGGTTCGTAGAACTCCATGTGCGCGGTGAAGCCGAAGCGGTCGCGCAGCGGCGGGGGCAGCAGTCCCGCGCGCGTGGTGGCGCCGACCAGGGTGAACGGCGGGAGTTCGAGGGGGATCGCGGTGGCGCCGGGGCCCTTGCCGACGATGACGTCGACGCGGAAGTCCTCCATCGCCATGTAGAGCATCTCTTCGGCGGGCCTGGACATGCGGTGGATCTCGTCGAGGAAGAGGACCTCGCCCTCCTGGAGGGAGGAGAGGATCGCGGCGAGGTCGCCCGCGTGCTGGATGGCGGGACCGCTGGTGATGCGGATCGGGGCTTCCATCTCGGCCGCGATGATCATCGACAGGGTGGTCTTGCCGAGGCCGGGAGCACCGGAGAGCAGCACGTGGTCGGCGGTGGCGCCACGCGCGCGTGCGGCGCGCAGGACCAGGTCGAGCTGTTCGCGGACCTTCTCCTGGCCGATGAACTCGCCCAGGTCCTTGGGGCGCAGGGCGGCCTCGACGGCCTGGTCCTCGCGGTCGGCGACCGAGCCCACCAGCCGCTCGGCGGCGGTCTCGTCGGTCGTGTCGTCCCAGTTCACTGACGTCTCCTAGCGGGCGCGGTTCAGGGTCTGCAGGGCGGCCTTGAGCAACTGCCCCACCTGCGGCGCCCCTTGGGCCGCCTCGGCCTGCGGTGCTACGGCGGCCACGGCCTCGTCGGCCTCGCGGGTGGCGTACCCGAGGCCGATGAGGGCCGCGTGCAGCTGGTCGCGCCAGCCGCTGGTGACCGGGGCGCCGATCGCCGGGGCGGTGCCCACGGGTGCGCCGAGCCGGTCCTTGAACTCGAGGAGCAGCTTCTGGGCGCCCTTCTTGCCGATGCCGGGCACGGCCATCAGCGCCTTCTCGTCACCGGCGGCGACCGCCCGGCGCAGGGCGTCCGGGGTGTGCACCGCCAGCATCGCCTGCGCGAGCCGGGGGCCGACACCGGTCGCGGTCTGCAGCAGCTCGAAGATCTGGCGCTCGTCGTCGTCCACGAAGCCGTACAGGGTGAGCGAGTCCTCGCGGACGACGAGGGAGGTGGCGAGCTTGGCCGGCTTGCCGAGGCGGAGCGTGGAGAGCGTGTTCGGCGTGCACTGGATCGCCATGCCGACACCGCCGACCTCCACCACCGCGGCGTCGGGAGCGAGTGCGGCGACCGTGCCACTGACGAAGGCGATCATGCGGTACGGCCTTTCGATGCGTTCGGGGTCTTGGCTGCGTGCAGGGCGACGGCCTGCTGAAGTCGGTTCTGGGCGACCGCCTGTTGGAGGCGGTTCTGTGCGGGGGCCCGCCAGATGTGGCAGATGGCGAGGGCGAGGGCGTCGGCCGCGTCGGCGGGCTTGGGGGGCTCATCGAGCCGGAGCAGACGGGTCACCATGGCGCCGACCTGGGCCTTGTCGGCGCGCCCGCTGCCGGTGACGGCGGCCTTGACCTCGCTCGGGGTGTGCAGGGCGACCGGGATGCCACGGCGGGCGGCGCACAGCATCGCTACGGCGCTGGCCTGGGCGGTGCCCATCACCGTACGGACGTTGTGCTGGCTGAACACCCGCTCCACGGCGACGAATTCGGGCCGGTGCTCGTCCAGCCACGCCTCGATGCCCTGCTCGATGGCGACCAGGCGCAGCCCCAACTCGGCGTCCGCCGGGGTCCGTACGACACCTACGCCGACCATGGTGAGCGGCCGGCCGGCGACGCCTTCGACGACACCTACACCGCATCGGGTCAGTCCGGGGTCGACGCCCAGTACCCGCACTCCTCCAACCCCCCTCGTTCGATCGCCTGTTTGTGCAGGCTATCGG
>Ga0307511_10004697_pt1 | contig 13963 bp, 9 predicted proteins | sample 13_EM_MG_FD_200266 | JGI IMG/M metagenome (GOLD analysis project Ga0307511, IMG submission 200266) | Populus trichocarpa ectomycorrhiza microbial communities from riparian zone in the Pacific Northwest, United States - 13_EM | ecosystem: Host-associated > Plants > Roots > Unclassified | place...
TGTTTTATTTCAAACATTTTTTCCTTATTATAAAAATGTTTTTTGGTTGCTGATTACCTAAAATGAGGCATTTTTACCTACTAAACATGGGAATTGAGTTGAAAAGAATAAAAATTTGTAAATGTACCTCTGAAGTTGATGCAGTATTAAATGCAGAATTTAATACGCTTGCCGGCCTTCACATGTCTCTTGTTGTTGTGTTTTTCAGGGTTCGTTTATTTTTATGTTTTAAAAAATATATATTATTTTAATATATTTTTTAAAAAATTATTTAAAAAAACAACCATTACTACTGTATTTTTAAAAGTCCTCTGATATAAAGGAACATCGTCCTGTTTAAACTTCGGAAGAGATGGGTTTGATTACAGTAGATCAGCAAATGCCAGACGTGAGATAATTGATGCAGCAAACAACTCACTCTTGGAGAGCTACTTATGGAAAATATTGCATCGAAGTGTGTTTTACATTGTGTTTTGAAAGTATTTTTTTTAAAAAATATTTTTATTTTATATTTTATTTTATTTTAAATTAATATTTTTTTTATGTGCTGATATAAAAAATAATTTAAAAAAATAAAAAAAATATTATTTTAATGTGTTTTGAAATAAAAAACACTTTAAAAAACAATCACTATCATATTCCAAATACACTCGATCATCACTCATAACTTAGGTTCTATTTTTCCCATAAATTGCACAATGTACAAAAACTTAATTGATATTTCATAATGGAAATACAAATTTAATGTCTCTAAAATATCCACTGTAAATCTAATTTTTTTTAATAAAAAGTTAAAAAAAAATCAGGTCTAGCACTGTTGGGGAATACGGTGCAAACCGTGTTCCCAAAAAATAATAAAAAATTTTTATTATTAAAAATTAATTCTTTTTATATATTTTGAATCATTTTAATTTATTCATCTTAAAAATAATTTTTAAAAAATAAAAAAATATTATTTTAATATATTTCAATATAAAAAACACTTTAAAAATACATACTCTTCCGACTTCCGACTATAATAAAATTTTACCCTGCAAGATCGCGCGCTTGGCTGAGTTTCTTAAGCAGCCGACAGTAAATCATCCACTTTTTTTATTTTTACAGAAAGTGTGGGCATATTCTGCAGCACAATTCTTCCTGCGATGCAGTAGATCAGGCTACCTTACATGGAAGCCACACGTGGCCCTGCGATCCCCGTCCCATCGCAGCCCCACCACTATCGCCTAATGGGCCCCTTCCCAGCACATTTAATGGCTAACCCTTGGTCAATCGTGCGTGAGCCTGGAATATCCACAGGGAAAAGCTCCCCCCCGGTTCGATCCTTACGGTTCGGAGTGACAACATGAATTTTTTATCATGAAGGCAAGGACAAGGAAATTTCGTACGCACTAATGCGTTTGTTTCTACGTTTTAAAAGTATTTTTAACAAAATTTAAAATTTTTTTATTTTTTTATTAACTTGAAATTAATATGTTTTTAGTGTTTTCAAATCATTTTGATGTGATGATGTCAAAAATGATTTTTAAAAAATAAAAAAACATCATTGGCATGCATTTTGACACGAAAAGCTATTTGAAATACAACCGCAACCACACCGACAAACAAACCCTAAATAATTAAAGTTTAACCGTCATGATCCTCATTAATTAACTCGTAAATTTCCTTCCAACACGAAACTTCTAGGGGCACGCCAAGTTTGAAAAGCAATCCAGCAAAACGGGGCCCATATCCTCCGCTTTTGAGACGTGGCCTCATTCAACTGGTTCAGCACATGTGGACCTGCTACTTTCAAACGTATTAAAACACAGATGATTATACTGTTTTCTAGTCCCTGTATTTTGAATTAAGTTGTAACTTAGTTTTTCATACTAATTTTAATTAATTTTTTTCTTAGAGTTGGGAATAGATTCTGAGATTACCCGTTAATAAAAACTGAATTTTAACTAAAAATCAAAAACTAAATCAACATAACATTGAATTTTATCACGAATACTATCAATAATAATAACACATTGTTAATCATTTAGTAGGCGGCCCAGTGATAAGAGCTTGGGACTAAGAGATTTGCTCTCATGTGATCTCAGGTTCGAATCATGTGGTTGCTAATATAATAGCCATTGGAGGCTTATATGGTCGTTAACTTCAGGACCTGTGGAATTAATCGAGGTGCCGCAAGTTAGCTTGGACATCTACGTTAATAAAAAATAAAAAATAAAAAAATAATAACACATGATTAAATATAAAAATTATATTAAAACATGAAGCATCCTATACAAAATGGTATATAAAAAAATAACGATAAATGTTTTTACAATAGGATGGTCAACACTCAATAAGAGCTAAGAGACTACATCATAAGGTTTTCAAAAATAGATGACTAAGTTATAACTAGTCTTAAATATAGGGACTGGAAGACTAATTTAATCAAACACAAGGGGCAGCGTTGATATTATTAACAAATGAAAAGAAAAGGTGAAGGGAGGGGAGAGAGACAGAGAGGATCTGAGCAATTGAATAGCTCTCTTCTTCATAGTTTATACTCACAGTCACGTATCTAAATACCGAGTAATAATTCTATATATAAATACTGGAATAACAATTAGAGAGTGAGAGGGATATCAGTACTGCTAGTGGCTGCCGAGTATCTTTCCGGTAAGTCTCAGACCCTCTTCCATTTTTATTGACTTTTTGAGATCATTTTTGTTTGTTTCTCTCATTGAACAGATTTCCCTCTTCTGTTTTTCTTTTTGAAATAATTTGCTTGGATTCCTCAGTTTTAGTTTCCTGTACCAATTTAATTTTTTGTTTTCTAAGTTTTTCCTAGTGATTATCAATCTCAGGTCAAAGGGTATAATTGATTGAGTTTCAGAAAGATTTGGGTTTTTTTAATTGATATTTCTCGATGGGTAAAGGAGGGGAAGATCATGGTAAAAAGGAAGAGAATGGTATCGAATCACGAAAAAAGGATGATGATACCTTCCCTGCTTGGGCTAAGGATGTCAAGGAATGTGAAGAGAAGTACGAAGTAAATCGTGAAGTTGGGTTGTCGGATGCGGATGTTGAGAAGAGGAGAAAGATCTATGGGTACAATGAATTGGAGAAACATGAGGGTGTTTCGATTTTTAAACTGATATTGGATCAATTTAATGACACGTTAGTTAGAATTTTGCTAGCTGCCGCGGTTATATCTTTTGTATTGGCTTGGTATGATGGGGATGAAGGGGGGGAGATGGAGATAACTGCGTTCGTGGAGCCGTTGGTGATTTTCTTGATCTTGATTGTCAATGCGATTGTTGGGGTCTGGCAGGAAAGTAACGCGGAGAAAGCATTGGAGGCTTTGAAGGAAATCCAATCAGAGCATGCCACTGTTATAAGAGATGCAAAGAAGTTCTCCAGCTTGCCTGCGAAGGAACTTGTCCCGGGGGATATTGTGGAGCTGAGAGTGGGTGATAAGGTGCCTGCAGATATGCGGGTTTTGCATTTGATTAGCTCCACACTTAGGGTTGAGCAAGGGTCGTTGACAGGAGAGAGTGAGGCGGTGAGCAAGACTGTTAAGCCTGTTGCAGAAAATACTGATATTCAAGGGAAAAAATGTATGGTTTTTGCAGGGACAACAGTAGTGAATGGGAACTGTATGTGCTTAGTTATGGCGACCGGAATGAATACTGAGATCGGGAAGGTGCATTCCCAGATTCATGAAGCCGCACAGAATGAGGAAGATACCCCATTGAAGAAAAAATTAAATGAGTTTGGAGAAGTTCTAACAGTTTTAATTGGAATTGTTTGTGCCGTAGTTTGGCTTATTAATGTGAAGTACTTCCTCACTTGGGAATATGTTGATGGTTGGCCAAAGAATTTTAAATTCTCATTTGAGAAGTGCACGTACTACTTTGAGATTGCTGTCGCACTGGCAGTGGCTGCTATACCAGAAGGGTTGCCAGCAGTCATCACTACATGTTTGGCACTTGGAACTCGAAAGATGGCTCAAAAGAATGCACTTGTTAGAAAACTGCCTAGTGTTGAGACTCTTGGTTGCACAACTGTCATTTGTTCTGATAAAACTGGTACTCTAACTACTAATCAGATGGCCGTATCAAAGCTTGTGGCTATGGGTTCTAGGGTTGGCACTCTGAGAGCCTTCAACGTGGAAGGGACTACCTATAGCCCTTTTGATGGAAAAATAGAAGATTGGCCTGTGGGTCGAATGGATTCTAACCTTCAAATGATTGCTAAGATTGCTGCTGTTTGCAATGATGCTGACGTGGAGCAATCTGGGAATCATTATGTTGCTGGTGGAATGCCCACGGAGGCTGCCTTAAAGGTAAAATCACCTTCAAAAATTGGATTTACGATTTTTAAATTGGATGTTGTCCCTGTAATCTCTCTTTCTGTTGGTGTGTGTGTGTTCATGGTTTTGTATGTATCACTTGTCATGTGCATTTTCTCGCAACTGTATACATGTCTACAATTCAGGGCTGAGCTTCTATCTGTGAAACATATGAATTTGCTTCATGATTAAAAGTTATATGGCACAAGGACTTAGTTAGTATGCAAGGTTTATGGGATATGGATTCCTTACTGACTTTTTTTGTTCTTTCCCATGCCAGGTTATGGTTGAAAAAATGGGATTTCCTGAAGGGCGTCACAATGAATCATCTTTAGGTTGTGGGGATGTTCTAGGTATATTACTTTATCTTGTTTAATTTCTCTTCACTATTTTTTTAGTAGCTCTGACATGTACCTTTTTGGTCTATTTGGGTCCTATGTTCTTGCGCCATATAAGCTTGCTGCCAACTTTGGAATAAAATGGAGCAGCGGATTGCAACTCTTGAGTTTGACCGTGATAGAAAATCCATGGGGGTTATTGTGAATTCCATCTCCCACAAAAAATCATTGCTAGTGAAGGTTTGTTCTTCCCTTTGTTTGTCTTGTAGCTCAGCCTTTTACAGTTAAATTGTTTTGTTCTTTGCAGCTAATATCAACTATAGCTGGTGATGTGGATCATGAACAGGGAAAAAAAGATATGATAGCGAACTTACTCTGTGAGAATCAAAATAAGTAATTAGAAATTAGGTTTGCTTATTACTTGGGTCAGATGCTATGCAAAATTTTCCAATTATTTGAAAGAGTAGGAACAAACATGATCAAAGGGTACTTTTGGAACGTTTTGGTCTTTTAATTGAAAACTGCTCGTTAGAAATGAGTTGATGGACATCTACTGCAAGAACCAAAAATAAACTATAATTTCTTTCAATCTTAGGAACTTCCTTTTTTCAGTGATTCTTTTCTCAAAATAACATTTTAAGTAATAAATAATTGAATTTATCTAGCAATCTGCTGAGTTGTCTATGTTAATTTTGCTTTTTCACCGGAAAATTGTTACCCACAACATATGGCCTGGGTTGAATGTCTTGGATTTGTGAAATTTTTTAAATATGATGCCCCCCCTTTAATTTTGTTGCTGCTTTTGGGCTTTCTAGTTGAAGTTTTACATGGATAACTACAAGTTATTTTAAGCTTCTGTGTGCCTTCTTCATTTGTCATTTTAGTTTGTCGTGTGTATGGGGATTTGAGGTTAATGCTCTGCTCAAATGTTGCAGGGTGCAGTAGAGAACTTATTGGATAGAAGCACATCTATTCAGTTGCTTGACGGCTCTGTTGTAGCGTTGGATCAGTATTCCAAGGATCTTATCTTACAAAGCCTTCATGAAATGTCAACAAGTGCATTACGTTGTCTAGGTTTTGCATACAAAGAGGACCTTTCAGAGTTTGAAACATATAATGGTGATGAAGACCACCCAGCTCATCAGCTCTTACTTGAGCCGCGTAATTATTCTTCAATTGAGAGCAATCTCACTTTTGTTGGTTTAGCTGGGCTTAGGGTGAGTTGGCACAGCAATCTTTTGTTTTCTGGTCTGTTTCGTTTTTTTCACAACCATAATTAAAATTCATTATTCGATTTCAAATTGTTCAAGGATCCTCCTCGGAAAGAAGTTCGTCAAGCCATTGAGGACTGCAGAGCAGCTGGAATCCGTGTCATGGTCATTACAGGAGACAACAAGCATACAGCAGAAGCCATTTGTCGTGAAATAGGTGTTTTTGGACCTTATGACGATATCAGTTCTCAAAGCTTGACTGGCAAAGAGTTTATGGACCATCGTGATAAAAAAACTCATTTAAGACATAGTGGAGGGTTGTTGATCTCCAGGGCTGAACCAAGGCATAAGCAAGAAATAGTAAGGTTGCTTAAAGAGGATGGTGAAGTTGTTGCTATGACTGGAGATGGAGTAAATGATGCACCTGCCTTAAAGTTGGCTGATATTGGCATAGCAATGGGTATTGCTGGGACAGAGGTCAGTTTATCATAATTTGGGGATATACATTATGTGGACTTTATTAGTTAACGAACATCTGTGGGTATGTGAAAGTATATTGGCCAACTTCTCATGCTGTAATTAAATCTCATGGTTTGTTCTCTTTTATGATTGCTCTGCAAGTGTGTAATCATATATCACGTGGCTAGGCCATTTTAGTCGACTTCATGAAGTCCATGACACTCTGCATTTTATTTACCTACATTAGCTGTTCCATTTATCTATTAAATTTTTTCATGCCAACTACACATTTTCAGGTTGCCAAGGAAGCCTCTGACATGGTGTTAGCAGATGATAATTTTAGCACTATTGTTGCTGCTGTCGGCGAAGGCAGGTCCATTTACAACAACATGAAGGCTTTTATCAGGTTTGAGATTTTTCTGTTTTGGTAAATTTACATCAGTGTGGTCTATAATATAATAGCATATATTGGTGGACTGGAGCACAATTGACACAGGAAGTCCATGGTGATGTATTAAGGGGCTGTGAACAGTGTTTTGAAGGGTTTTAGGTTAAACTTTGATGGTTAAATATGGGGGTTTTGTTTGCTGGAAACTATAGATAGATGTGACCCTGATTTCTAGGAGACATTGAAGGTGGAAAACATAAGCCTCAAACCTGGCGTCCATATGAGTCTTGGCTTAGGGAGATTGTATCAAACAATTGCATAGCATATAGGTGGAAAATTTTATACATAAACTCTGATTCTCTATTGAAGATTACAGAGCTTTTGTATAGAGTTCCTAGTACTCCAAGTTCAGCAAGGACTTGGATTCCTATAAAAGAGGCACTGCTTTTTTCTATCTATACCTACGTTATTAAGGATTATTAAGACACTTGCACATAAAGTTAAAGCATAGACCTAGAAAATTTCCAGAAAATCTGGATTTTACAAAAAAAATACCCTTCTATGAAAATCACACAAATATACATTTAATTTGTTTCTTTTTGTCTGCTTCATTTTCTTGTAATTGGTATTGAAGTAGCAAAAAACATGCCTTCCACACGTTTCACCATAGCTATCATTATCAGGGATATTCCCATGTTTTTTTCAATCCGGTTTCATGTTCTGGATCGCAGCACATCCACATGCTGGATTGTCATATGCATGATCTAGAACGTGCAAATGGGTGATCCAATTTATTTTAAGGGAGGGAAGGGGGAGGGATGGAGAGCTGTGGAGAGAGGAGCAACGATGAAAAGCCAGGAAAGTGGGTAATAAAATGAAAAAACATGGTCGGCGGTGAGAAAGAGAGTATAAATGTGCATCGCGTATTGTGAGAAGCTAAAGTGGAGGCGGGAAGTTTCTGGGGGTTGATTTTTAGCCTCTGATTAATTCAAACCTAATAGGATACAGCTTTTTTGTGCATGTGCTGCTAGTCATGTGTGCATATTCTGATGTGTGCCAATGCATTGTGCATACATTTGTCATTTGTTAAATAAACATCACTTTGTATGAAATGATAATCTGAGATTTGTATTCTCATCATGTCAAAATTTGCGTCATGTGTAACTTGTACTTGTCATACAACCTCAATCTCTTGCATTGAAAATACTAGAGAAACTTGATTTCTGACTTGAAGATCTTCATTAACAATCTTCCTCCTATTCTTGGATTTTAAGTTTATTCAATTCGAATCAACTCCTTTTCTTTATAACCACAAAGTAACCTTTTATCTTTATTACTGCAAATTAACTTCTTTTTTTGCATCCCCTGTTTTCTCCCCCAATTATAAATACAGGTACATGATCTCCTCAAATATTGGTGAGGTTGCCTCTATATTTTTGACCGCTGCTTTGGGTATTCCAGAAGGAATGATCCCCGTTCAGCTTCTCTGGGTTAATTTGGTCACTGATGGGCCTCCGGCAACAGCGTTAGGGTTCAATCCCCCAGACGGAGATGTAATGAAAAAGCCTCCTAGAAGGAGCGATGACTCCTTAATTAATACCTGGATCTTATTCCGTTACCTGGTACAGAAACTACTTTTCCCGCAATCAGAGAGCTTTTCTTCTCTCCACAATCAGAAAACTTTTCTATTCTTGCTCTTTAGTTAGCTCTAATGCTGGGGAACTCGTTAACCTTAACGTGTCCTTGATGTGTAGGTGATTGGACTCTATGTTGGGATTGCAACAGTTGGTGTATTTATCATATGGTACACACATCACACATTCATGGGTATTGACCTTAGTGGAGATGGCCATAGTCTTGTCACTTACTCTCAGCTCGCAAACTGGGGCCAGTGTGGATCTTGGAAGGATTTTTCCGTGTCACCATTCACAGCTGGGTCGCAAGTGTTCAGCTTCGATGCAAATCCATGTGAATACTTCCGATCTGGAAAAATCAAGGCATCAACTCTCTCGCTTTCCGTATTGGTTGCCATTGAGATGTTCAATTCCCTCAACGCCCTCTCTGAGGACTGCAGCCTCTTGAGAATGCCCCCATGGGTCAATCCATGGCTCCTTTTAGCCATGTCTATTTCATTCGGCTTGCACGCTCTGATCCTTTACGTACCTTTCCTAGCTCAAGTATTTGGGATTGTTCCGCTCAGCTTTAACGAATGGCTTTTGGTACTGGCTGTGGCTTTCCCGGTCATTCTAATCGACGAGGTTCTCAAGTTTGTTGGGAGATGTACAAGAGGGTTGCGACAGTCTAATTCAACCAGACATTCAAAGCACAAGGCAGAGTAAGCGAGCTCTCGGAAAGGATCGTGGTTGGTTTGATGGATCTTCAGTTGGATTGCTAATCTTGGCCCATTACCTTAAAACCCTTCACTTTTTTATACAATAAGGGTTGGCGTGGACTAAATTAGGTTTCGATTAGGCAGAATTGTATCGAGTACTTTTTTTAGAACAATGGATTATTCTGGAATTCAACTTGCAGATCTTTCATTTTAGTAGGCCGAAGAAACTCGTTTAAACACACCCATGAAGGGTTGCATGCCTGGCTATAGCAAATCAAATGTTTCTTCTTTTTTAAGAAATAGATAAAAAAAAAAAAAATGTTCATGGATGCGTTTCTTTTATTTTTATTGTCTTCGTCCCTGTAATCAAATGCAATAAAGAAATTTGAAAAAAAAAAATCATCATTAATATGAAAAAGGGGATTGATTCTTCGACCTTAACATGCCCCATGACACCACCTCTGATAGAGTGGCATCGCATACAACCGCAGCATCTAAGAAGGCGACGACCGTTGCTCAATCCCACTCTCTTCTCTTTCTCTTTACTCCACTCCACGTGGCTCCTTCCATTGCCTTCTCAGGTCCAGGCGCTTAACGCTGGAAATCCTGTTTTGAAAAGCTGCCTGTGGTTAACGCTGCGATAGAGGTTTGTTTGCTGTTCAATAGCTTTCTCATTTTTTCTTTTTAATTTATTTCTTTTTGTTGGTGGTTTTGCCTGATGGGCTTTTTTTTTAATCTTTTCTTTTGGTATTCATAATCAGCATGGAGTTTATTTCGGAATTACATACGCTGATCTTATTGCTGATGTTCAAGTGAGGAGGCAAACGATACCCAATGCGAAGCGAAGGTGAGTTTTGGGACTGTTCAATGCTCTGTGGTTTGCTTAAGGCATTAAAGTTTAGAATCATTTTGGTAACGAGCCATGGTGATAAGTGAAGTCAAATTTATTGGAAGAAATCCAAGAATCTGTCTCATTTCTTGTTTGTGAATGACATGCGATGCATGTTTACGATGAAGTACTTTGCAACACATGTTTCAACACATGTTTCTTAGAAATATGTAATGCTTTGATGTAATGGCATGCCAATCACATTACCCCCTCTCCCCACTTGACAAGTTCGACACAGAAATTTTTTCGCAATTCTCGGCGTTTCTTTTATAGAACACCATCACCGTTGCTGGGGAAAAATAACCCTATTGAAGATATTCTATTCTCCAGTACATATGAGTCTGGACTCATCGTTGAGCTGTCATGATGCTAGTATGATTTGGGCCTCCAAGTTTTCATGTCCTTGGCTATGATTGTTGTTGCATGTGCGGTTTAACCTCAGACAACTAGTTCTAATAGAGTCTCTCATTCTTCCTTTTGGGAAGTTTTTTGGGATTAGTTCTTATATTAGGAGGTGTAGGGCCAATCTCTGTCCAGCCTGAGGAAACCTGTGCATGCCTCTGATACCTTTCGGGACATGGGAGCATAAGAAAGGGGATCCCATCAACTTCTTCTGATATCAGAACAAGTGATAGATGAAACTCGTCTTGGAACACAGAGTTTGAATTTTATGGACTTAATCATCAGCCTGCACCATGTATAAATCATATCATGAAAATTGTCGGTGCCTGGTTGGTCCTTGTAAATTGTGAGCTTCCAGCAAACAAACCAGCATTTCTGTGATGGGGAGAAAAATTGATTAGCTGGAACAAACATTGATGTTGATACATGTGTGTTGCTGTGACTCCTCACAGTTGAAATAAGAATCATTAGCATGCAAGAATGAGTGTTCAAAGGCAATTTAGCTAAAAACCACGAGGACGAATGATGCTAGAACATGAGAGCTTTTTCAAATTTCTGCTTGGATCGCCTTTTAATAATCAAGCTTGCTTAATCTTCTAGACATGGTAAATGTTGCATAATTCCTGTGTTGTCCTCTGGAGATGTGTGGCAATGATCCTTACCCTTACAAGTCTAGTGCAGATGTAGAAAAATTATCCTTGTGCTTCTAAGTGAATTGCTATTGTTTGTGTACTCTTGCTGCGGTCTAGTTCTGTCAATACCCAAATAGAATGTATTTTTATACAAGAAAAATTGCACTCTATCATTATCGTAACAATCTCTAATATGGAAACTGATTGATAAGATATACGATGTGTCTGAAAAATATCATAGGCAGCCCTAATTTATACTAGTAAGTCTAAATCCTAATCCTCATAGGAAAGGGACTCACTGTTAAAAGTTATACAACTAATAAAAGATCCAAATAACTTGGGGATTCCAAAACTAAATAGGAAGACTAAAATTACAAAGAAAATATCAATTCTTCCAAAAGCTCTAAAAGTTGATTGTTTTCATGCATCCACACACGGTATTATTAGCAATTAAATAATGGTTAACCCTACAATTTATCAAGAAAAATGACTCCAAAGAAAACCAGTAGCAATAGTATATATTACTTACCTTTTGGCATTGATTTCCTCAAATGCTATTGTTTTAGGTTATCTGAAATACAAATTGTATGTCTGGCTGGTAGAGGTTCCTTTAATCATGTTTTGAGTGTTTGATTATCCTCCATAACTCATTGAATGGTTCTGCGAAGCAGCTGCTAATTGACCTACTGCATAAGAAATATAAGGACTTAAGGATGCCATCACGAAACCCCAGATTCGTGGATCTCATGTTATTGCAGAATTGAGTTTGCATTGAAGAAAATGTGTAAATAACTAGAGTTATAGAATATTTGGTGTTTTGACTAGACATTATTTACAATTGTTGCTATCGTCAACTTGAAGCGTCTAAGCCCCATTCACTCTCTACTTTCATTTTATTGTTGAATGTTCTACTCATCTGGAAGCAAAACACTGTTTTATCGATTTTCAAATTCAATGTGCATTGAGTTCTGTTTAGAATGGAAGCATCACTTGGGACTGTTGGGATCCCTACAGGTACAAAATTGATTTTCGAATTCAATGTGCGTTGAGTGCTGTTTAATAAAAGATTATTTTAAAAAAAGAACAAATAGTTGTGATTCATCCTACATGTATCGGTATGAAAGTCTTATATACTTATAGGCTGATTTATTTTTGTTTTTAGCTGAAAAGTTGAAGCATGTTTTCACTAATCATCTGAGCTATACTCTTTCTGAGCTTTCAGTTACTAGTGCAATGGACTCGTGGAGAGAATCTCATTTTCATAAGTGCTGATTCTTCTGTAAATGAATTTAGAGGGCGATTTACAACTGGATGATATGGAAAAGTCTTTTTCTTCCACCACTAGAGTATCCATAAATAGCTTCAAAAGCAATTGATTTTTCTGATGTTTTTAACAGCATGGGTGCAAATTGTTTAGCTAATATTCAGGCAACTTAGGCGCCACTTGCAACTAGTGGAGTATTTGAAGGAGGAAATGATGACACGAGACCTTTCACCAAATATGAGGGAATTAGAAGCCATGTGAGGACCCCCACCATGGTAGAATCAAAGAATTCAAACATATCAGACGTTATACTTCCTTCAATAGTAGATGAAAAGCATGATATGCAATCACAATAAGCATCCGTAGTCGTCAAATAAATGTTGTGTTATCTAATGCGAGTGCGATGAGTCAGACATCTACCCTGGACGTTGAGGCAAATACTAGTGCTGATAATGCTAGAACAGATACTTTGTGTGAGAATGCTAATGTTCTTGCTCATCAGATTGAGAACTCCTCTGATGTAGTTTTATGTACAAAATGTTTCTTTGAATGAAGACATAATGGATATTGATGTTAAAGACTGAGAAAAAAATTCCAGTGACTGAAAAAGTTTCAAGCAGTGAACAATTAGGAGAGTCGGGGAGATGATTCGATTACAATGGTAGATTATATTCCTCTTCTCGTTGCTGCTGATGAAACAAAAGTTGAAAATGTCTCTTCAGTTGCAAATAACCTGGAAGTTATGATGGATGAAGATGATAAATCTGTGACAAAAAACTGTTTCAGGTAGAGAACAACTTAAGGAGTCTGAGAATGAAACAATTGCACTTGTGGATCATATTCCAGTCAAATAGCATGATAGTTAAAGATATTCTTTCAGTTGCAAGAAGTTAGAACCTGGAGAAGCTAGCTGTGGAAGAGCAAGAGCATGGAGATACTGATACTAGAAGTATTGTTGTCGTGGATGATGATTTTGAAGTTAAAGACAACTCTTCTGTTGAAACTTGTATGTCTCTGGAGGAGGCGGGGATGAAAGGGCAAATGCATGAAGAACAAGCTAATGTTGAAAGTAAACATACAGCATCAGTTCCATTTCTACCAGGCATCCTTTAAATTAGTTTCGAGAGCTGGATGCTATAATGACTGTAATCAAGTTTTATTTTTTTCTTTGATGATTATTATAGTTTTCATGGTGCTTTGCCTTCTGTTATTTAACCTTGATTATCATGATTTATGAGATTAAAGGATGTAACAAGTTCATTTGGTTCTATCAAGAGTTTCTATTCTGGCAACAACTCTTCTTTTAGCATCAGCTAATTCTACTTTCTGTGTTCTGATTTGTTTTCTTCTGGGGATATTCCGCCATAGCTATCTGTTCACAATTTCTGCTTTCCTCATAGCCGAGGTGATTAGAAACCAGAATAAAAAGCAGACAATTCTGATTACAAAACTTGACTTCTGCTTAGATGTTGCTGGCCTCCTCCTTGAAATGTAACTGGAATCTTTTGCCTTGTTTCTTTAGATTGTCGAGGTGAAATGTAATATCTGGTCATGAGGTGGAGAAATATTGTTTTCAGATCTTATGGGTGCCCACTGTACTTAAAATTGTGTCCATGATACCTTGATCATGAGGGATATGCCATTACAAAAATCTTGACAAACTCACTTGTCAAAAAGAAAAGGTGAGCTTGTTAAAAAGCAGCTGTTTTTTTTTTATATAT
>Ga0307511_10004698_pt1 | contig 13963 bp, 14 predicted proteins | sample 13_EM_MG_FD_200266 | JGI IMG/M metagenome (GOLD analysis project Ga0307511, IMG submission 200266) | Populus trichocarpa ectomycorrhiza microbial communities from riparian zone in the Pacific Northwest, United States - 13_EM | ecosystem: Host-associated > Plants > Roots > Unclassified | place...
CTGAAGGTCCGCGTTGCCGAAGGCGAATCGATCGAGACCGGTACGCCGGTTTTCAAAGGCCTGAACTGGTACGAACGCGAAGTGTGGGATATGTACGGCGTCGTCTTCGACGGCCATCCGAACCTGCGCCGCATCCTCACGCACGAAGCGTTTCAGGGCCATGCGCTGCGGAAAGATTACGATCCGGCGCAGCGCTGGATCCTTACCGAGAAGGATGTGGCCAAAATCATCCCGAAGATCGATCCGCGTTTCGAGAATGTCGATACCGACTACGAGCGGGTCACGCTGAACCTCGGGCCGTCCCATCCCGCCACGCACGGCACTCTACGCATCGTGGTAACTCTTGACGGCGAGACGATCATCGGTGCCGATCAGGAGATCGGTTACCTGCATCGCTGCTTCGAGAAGATGTCGGAGACGCACACGTATCAGCAGGTGATTCCGTACACCGATCGTCTCAACTATTGCTCGGCGATCATCAACAACGTCGGCTACTGCATGGCGGTCGAGAAGCTCCTCGGAATCGAGGTTCCGGCCCGCGCGCAGCACATCCGGTTGATGCTGAGCGAGTTCATGCGCATCGCCGATCATCTCGTCTGCATCGGCACGAACCTCGTCGACATGGGAGCGCTGACGAATTTCTGGTACCTCTTCCAGCCGCGCGAGGAGATCTACGGACTCATCGAAGCGTGCTGCGGCGCGCGCCTGTTGCCGAGTTACACGCGCATCGGCGGACTGGCTGTCGACGTCCCGAGCGATTTTCTTGAAAAATCGCAACGCCTCGTCGACATGATGCCGAAGTTCATCAACGACGTGGAGAAGCTGGTCGATCGCAACAAAATCTTCCTCGACCGCGTCGTCGGTGTTGCCCCGATCAGCGCCGAAGATGCCATCAACTACGGCTTCACCGGTCCCTGCCTGCGCGCCTGCGGTGTTCCGTTCGACGTCCGCAAGGCCAGCCCATACCTCGGGTACGAGACCTACGATTTCGATGTGCCGATCGCCGAGGGCGGCGATACGTACGCGCGGTTCCTGGTGCGGATGGAAGAGATGCGGCAGTCGCTGCGCATCCTGCAGCAGGCCATCGAACGCGGCCTCCCCGAGGGGCCCGTCATCGTCGACAATCCATATGTTGCCTTGCCGCCGAAGGCCAAGGTCTACAACGAGATGGAGTCGCTCATCTACCATTTCAAACTGATCATGCACGGCATCCAGCCGCCGGTCGGCGAGACGTACTTCCAGGTCGAAGGAGGCAACGGGGAGCTCGGCTTCTACGTCGTCTCCGACGGCACGAAGAATCCGTATCGTGTGCGCTGCCGGCCGCCCTGCTTCCAGATCTATTCGGCGTTTTCGGACATGATCATGGGACAGACGATCCCCGACGCGGTGGCAGCCCTCGGGTCGCTCAACATCATCGCCGGAGAGTTGGACCACTAGCGATGAACGTGACGCGTGTCAGACCAGGAGTCGTACGGGTGGAGCGCACGCCGCTCACGGTGCTCGACCGTCTCTATCTCCCGCAAGTCATCGCCGGGATGATGGTGACGATCGGTCACCTGATGCGCAATCTGTTCAATCTCAAAAAGCTGCCGACGATCTCGTATCCCGAGGTCAAACGCGTCTACTCCGAACGCTTCCGCGGACGCCACATCCTGACGTCGCGCGAAGACGGCACGACGCGCTGCGTGGCCTGCTATATGTGCTCGACGGCTTGTCCCGCCGAGTGCATCACGATCGAGGCCGGCGAAGATGAGCGGACGCGCGAGAAGTTCCCTGTGCGCTACGACATCGATCTGCTGCGCTGCATCTTCTGCGGGTACTGCGTCGATGCCTGCCCCGAGGATGCCATCTACATGACGCGCGACTACGAGATGGCCATCGACACGCGGGCGCGATCGGTGGTCGGACTGCGCGATCTCGTCGTCCCGCCGAATTTCCCGGTCGGTCCGATGGGCTGGCGGCCTTACTACGGTTCGATGGACAAGCGCGGCACTGCGGGCGGCACCGGCATCGGCCAGCAGCTTCGCAGCGCGCCGTTCGAAGATGACGCGCCGCCGAATCCGGACGTGTTTCGCGGCGGTGAGGCAGGGTAGCGCCTAAAGTTTATCCTGAGGAGCGCAGCGACGAAGGATCTCCGGTGCATCCGCGCTGTCGTTGCCTGATTCGAGAAACGCGCAATACCACCGCAGATCCTTCGTCGCGCTGCTCCTCAGGATAAACTTCGAAATCCGATGAAACCGCTCGAGACGACGGTCGAAGAAGTTCTTCGCAAGGCCATCCAGACCGAAATCGAAACGCGTGTTTACTACCAGAAGATGGCCGAGCGTGCCGCCACGCCTGAGGTTCGCACTCGCATGCTGCAGCTCGCGGACGGCGAGCTCGTGCATCGCGCCAAGATGGAGCGGAAGTATCGCGAGGAAACGGGACAGACGCCGCCTGAGCCGTTGCCGGCGACTGTCGAGCTTCCGCCCGACCTCCTCAATCTCGACCTCAGCCGCGCGCTCAAACACGCCCTCGAGCGCGAGCGCGAATCCGAGAGCTATTTCCGCTTCATGGCCGAGCGCGTTCCGGATACGAAGCTCGGCGCGCTGTTCATGGAATTGGCGGAGATCGAGTGGAAGCACAAGACCGATTTGCAGGCTGAATATGACGCCACGGCTGCGCCGGACAGGTTCTTGCTAGATATCTGATTAATGACCCGGACACTTTCCCTCGTTTCCCTACTTCTCACCTTTCGACTTCTCGCCGCCGGCCATGACATCTCTGCCGTTCGCTACGCGCCGAACGACTCATTTGCCGGCATTCCTGCCGTCGCGTTCGGCGGCAACCGGTTCCTGACTCTGTGGCCAATGTCGTCTCAGATCTTCGGAGCGTTTTCGGATCCCGCCAGCGAACCTGCGCCTGCGTTTGTGGCGGTTCCGCTCGCGAATGCGAACACGCTGCGAGCCACGGCCACCGGCAATGGCTACCTGGCAATCTGGAATCAGGACAGCGCGCCGATGCTCGGTACGTTCACTTCGCAAGGCGTGCTCGAACACAGCGCGCGCCTCGATGTCTCGACGTTGAGCTCCCCTCGGATGGCATTCAACGGAAGCCATCTTCTGATCGTCGATCAGCTCCCGGCGCTCTTCACCCAGCCGACGACCGACGTGTCTGTCTACGACCTGAACGGAGCGCTGGTGCGGCGTTTTCCGTTGCCCGTCGTCGCCGGTGACACCTTCGCAGCCACTGTGATCGGCAACGATTTCGCCGTTGTCACCGCCGGCAAATCGGGGATCAACGAATGGCGTGTGGCAAACGACGGAACCATCGTTTCAACGCTGCAGATCGAACCACCGCCGGCGAATCAGTTCCTGTCGGTCTACAGCATTGGAGTCGCTTCGAAAAACGGTCGCATCGCCGTCGCCTGGGTGCATCTGCAAGTGGGGACGTTGTCGGGCGCCGTCATCGAAGCGAACGGCAGCATCAACAAACTCTCCCTTCCGAATGGCAGCGTGCCACCGGTTGGCGGCCTGGCCATCCTGCCGGTCGGCGTCGGCTTCGTCGTCGTATGGAACGTCCGCCCCTCGCCGCCGGACAATCCGGCGGTGTTCGTGCTCCGCATCGATAACAGCGGATCGCTGCTCGACGCGCATCCGATCCATCTGACAAACGGCCAATTCTCTGCGGCAGCGTCATCGTCCAACGTGATCAACGTCGCGCTCACGACGCCTGGCTCTGCTCCAACCACGCTCCTGGCAACGGTCGACGCAAATGGCATCGGGCCGCGCCCGGCCACTCCGGCCGCCCTCACGCCGGTCGCGCAGTTGGCGCCGGTGCTGACTGGAAATGGCAGCGGCTTCACTGCTGCCTGGATGGAGCAATCGGTGGGATCGCGCAACGTCGTGGCCGGCCGCATCAGTCACGCCGGCGAACCGCTCGACGGCTCAGGCATCACGCTCGGTCAGCAGTTCGCCTCCTCGCCTGCGATCGCACACAGCTCCTCCGAGGCGCTCGTCGTCTGGAGCACAAACAACAGTGTCCTTGCGGCGCGTTTGACACCACTCGGCGAGGACCTCGATCCAACCCCCATTTCAATCGCGAAGCAGACCTTCCCAACGATGCCCGCCATCGCCTGGAACGGCAGCCGCTACTTCGTCGTCTGGACAGATGGCCTCCAACTGTTCGGTGCCCTCCTGGGGCCGGACGGAACGGTGACGAACCCCAAACCGCTCAGCAGCAAACCGACGATTTCCACCACCGTTCTTTCTGTCCCGGACGTAGCCTGGGACGGCCGGCAATTCATCGTCGTGTTCGGCGCAGTGACGTATGAGGTGATCTGCTCGGCGTGCTCGCCTCCCCCTCCCGATCACGTCCGCGTCATGCGCGTTACCGCAACCGGCGACGCGATCGACACAGTAGCCGTACGAATTCCTGGCGTGCATGTCCGCGCGCACGTGGCGTCGAGCGGTGCAGGAGAGTCGCTTCTGGCACTCGACAGCACCTCGGACACCTCAACGATGATCGTGCACGGCGACGGAAGCCTGCTGCAATTCGACAGCGAGGTTCCGCTCTTTCACTGGTTCTCCAGCATTGCCAGCGATGTGGCCTGGGACGGTTCGGCGTACGTCGTGGGCTGGCGATACACGCCGTCGCGCACTACCGCCGGCTGGCTCGGCGCCGCTCGCATCAGCCAATCAGGCGTCCCGCTTGGATCGCTCGTCACGCCAGCCGCCGGCGCTGATGACGCAAACAATCCCTCGATTCCCTCGGCAGCCGTGAATGATGCAGGCGAGGCCGCCTTCGTCTTCTCGGAAACAGCACCGCCGTCGTTCGTCTCACGGGCGCGCCTCTACCTGATGTCGGAGCTGGCATCGATGCCGTCCCCGCCCCCTGCCCCTCGGAACGTGGTCAGCTACTTCGCCGGGGGCAAGACGCTCATCGAGTGGCAGAGCGACGGTGCGGATGGATTCCTTCTCGAACAGTCGGTCGACTTCGGCAGGACGTGGTTTGCCGTTGCGACAACCGGCAACGTCCGCAGCACGACCACGCCATTTGCCACGATCGGCAACCTGTTTCGCGTCAGCGCGTTCGGACCGGGAGGGCTGTCTGCGGGAACGATCACCAGCATCGGCAGTCCGCAGCGCCGTCGCGCCGAGCGCCGATAAAAAAACAGGCGGTTGGAAGCGACGCGCTTCCAACCGCCTGCTGCTCTCTCTCATACAACACGCTTCCGGAGGAGGTCGCGCCCTGTATGTCCCAGTGCGAGGCAGTCTAGGGGGGCGACATCAGCCAGCCGTTGGCCGGACGTGAAAAGGCGATCAGCCGCGGCGACAGCGAAGGCGTCAGCGTGAGGCGGCGATCAAACGGGCGTGATTCGTTCGTCAACGGCCGCCGAATCGACGCTGCGCGGCCGGACCAGGCACGAGCGAACCGCCTCGCGAAGACGTGCCGGCAGGACAGGCTTCGAAAGCGTCTCGTGGACGGTGGGGAAGAGCGAGCGGATCTCGCGGATGTTGAGGCCGGTCACGACGATGATGCATCCGAGGACGCGCGGCCGTTCGGCCTGCAGCCACTCCATCACCTCGATGCCGCTCTTCTTCGGAAGGACAATGTCGAGCAGGATGACGTCGTAGTGATGCTGCGCCAGTTGGGCGATCGCCTCTTCGCCGTCGACGGCCAGATCGACGTCACAGTCGAGGGCCTTGAGCAGATGCGTGAGGAGATCGCGCGTCACCGCTTCGTCTTCGACAACCAGAGCTTTCGGACGCATCTCAGTCATTGTCGAGCAAGATCGCGGCCATAAATGCGGCAGCAACGTCGACGGCCTTGGTGAGGTTGTCGCGCTCTGTCACGGCCGACTTCGCCCGCGGCTTGAGCGAGTGATCGCCATCACGCATCCATTCGATGCGGATCTGCTTCGACAGGCGGTAGCCGGCCACATCCTCCCGCGTTCCGAATGGGTCGCGCTCGCCCTGAAGAACGAGCATGGGCCTTGTCATACTCTCCAGATGTGCAGTACGGACCTTGGCCGGCTGGCCGGGCGGATGGAATGGATAGCCGAAGCAGATCGCTCCCCGCACGCGCAGCTCGTCGGCCACGAGCGTGGCCATCCGGCCGCCCATCGACTTGCCGCCGATGAAGACGTTTTCGCCGCCGCCGAGCTTCGCCACGACTTCGCGCCAGGTGTTCAACAGCACCGGCTCGCGATCGGGCGCGCCGCGCTTCCCACCGGTTCTCCGTGCAGCCATGTACGGAAATTCGAATCGGACGACGCGGATGCCGCGCTCGCCGATCTCGCGCGCCACGGTGTTCATGAAGGGGGTATCCATCGCCCCGCCCGCTCCGTGGGCGAAGACGTAGGTGTTGGGAGCTTTGTCAGGACCATCGATCAGGAACATGGAGCAGAGCTTACAATCTCCCGATGCTTTCGCGACTGCTTGCCGCTGCTTTGCTCACCACCGTCACCATTTCGGCTGCTCCACCGCCGAAGGCTATCGCTGCTCCCAAGACGATCGCCCCTCCCACCGTCCCGCATCCGATGGCCATGTATCTCTGCGGTCTATCGAAGGACGGCAAGGAGAAGGTCACCATCCGCGCCCGAGCCCTCGGCACGCACTTTTTCCTCGAAGAGCCGACCGGCGTGACCGTCTACAACTACGACGAGAAGGTCGGCTACAAGAAGGAGATGTTCCTGAAGGGCTACACGCTGGCGAAGGCGATGAAGAAGTACAAGTAGTGGCGCTTCGCGCGTTGTCGGTTTTCGGTTTTCGGTTGATTGCGGCGAGAACGACAACAGAAAACCGACAACAGAAAACCGACAACAGAAAACCGACAACCGACAACGCGCGAAGCGCACTAAGGCGTCAGTCCACGATCGCTTCGGCACAACGTCTCCACCCGCCCGTCCTCGTTGACGACCAGCGTGTCTTCGATGCGGACGCCCAGCTCGCGGTCGGGGAAGTAGAGGCCGGGCTCGATGGTGACGATGTCGCCGGGCTCAATCTCGTCGCGATTGGTTGCTGCCAGGCCGAAGAACGGCTTCTCGTGGACATCGAGACCGACACCGTGCCCGAGAGAGTGAACGTAGCCCTCGAGCGTGGCAGGATTCGAGCGCGTCGTGGCGTAGCCGCGTTGTTCGAAGAAATCGCAGACGAGCGATTGATAGGACGACGCCAATGTTCCGGCGTGCATCTCGCGGCGCGCTAGTTCGAAGGCTTCGAGAACATCGGCGTGGATGCGAAGAAGCTCGTCCGGAATCGGGCCAACGCAGAACGTGCGGGTCAGATCGAAAAAGTAGCCGGTCTCGCGATCGGCGGGGAAAATATCGAGAACGATCGGCACCGAGGGGCGGACGATCGCGTTTGCATCGCCGCGCGAATGAGGGATGCCGGCATCGCGTCCCTGCGAAAGGATCGTGTCGTGATCTTCGAGCATGCCCAGGCGCGAGATCTCGCGCGACACGAGCTGCTTCAGATCGCCAAGCGTCAACGGACGGCCGTCGTGAACGAGATGGTTATCGACGATCGTCGCAGCGCGCAGCACTTCGCGAACGCGATCCACGACCTGCTCCGTTCGTTCGCCGACAGAGCGAATGGCCGCAATCTCCCACGGCTCTTTTCGTTTGCGCGCGAGCTGGACGAGATCGTCCGCGCCGCGCCAGACGCTCCATCCGCGCGTCTCCAGCCCTTCAGCGATGCCGAGGTAGAGAGGAAACGGAAGATTGCCGACGATCGCCACCGATGCGGCCGCACCAAGCTCGAGCAGGACGACGTCGAAAAACTCAGCGTACGCGGCGACGGCATTCGGCGCGGATTTGAAAATGCGGTCGTAGCCGAAGTCGTGAATGAGTCTCGTGGCCAGTCCAGTCGCCGCCGCTTCGTCGCGCTCCATCGGATAGGAGATGAGGATCGGGTCGCGGCCAGGCAGTTTCACGGCATAGCCGCGCGTGACTTTCGCGCCGCGTGTGATCCAGCGAAAGGAAGGATGCATGGCCTCGTGCATCGGCACGAGAAGGGCGCCAAGCTCGCGCTCGCGCATGAGGAGATCGAGATCTTTGAGCATGTCTGCGCTTCGCGCGTGGTCCGAGATAGTAACGGTAACTCGCGTCGCAAGTGCGACGTCAAACGAAGACTGACAACGTAATGGTGGCGCAACGATGACTCTTTCCCGCTTGCTGTTTGCTGCGCTTCTCATCGTGGCCCGAAACGCCTGGGCCGATCTTCCGTGGTTGATTCCACATCACGAGCTGATCAACTCTGACGTGGTTGTCTCGGGAGTCATTACCCGGATCAGTCTTTACGTGGCAGACAACCACGAGTACAACGCCGCCACCGTGCGCGTACTGAAGGTTTTCGCCGGGCGCATGATCGTGCATGAAGAACTGGAGATCGCCTGGGAAAACCGGACAGGCGTGACCTGCCCGAGGGCCTCGCACGAGCGTTTGCTGGGGAAGGAAGCGATCTGGTTTCTTCGATATACGGGCAGCCCTCAATTCGACATGAATGACCCGCAGCGCGTGATTCCGGTGTCGCGCGATGTGCTCGAAGACTTCCTCATCTACTTCGCCAAGCGTCACGGGCCGCCGGACACGGAGATCGAGCGGCTAGTTGTGGACTACATACGCACGCGAATCGCATTCGAGGCAGATCGCACCGGCAAGGCACACTAGCCTCATCGCGTTCCTTCCACGACGTACAGATCAGACGTCACCGCCCCGTACGTATAGACGTAGGCACGACCGTCGGCGGAGAGAAACGGTGGGCCGCTGAAGGCGCACAGCGGCGGACGTCCGGAGCCGTATTCGGCGATCGTCTCGCGGTTGCCTGTGGCCCGATCGATCCGGAAGATGCTCCTGTCATCAGAGATCCAGACGTACTTGCCATCGAGACGGGCGAATCTCTCGCCCGACTCCAGTCCAGGGATGGGCGTTGGTTCACCACCAGCGATGGGAACGAGTTTTCGCCTGGCAACGATCGACACTCCATCGCCGATCGTCGCCAGCACCCCCTCGGCGGTGACCGGCCGCATCTGACCGGTTGCCAGATCGCAGAGGTAGGTTCGCTGCGGACGTCCCGGCGCACTGCCGACGACGAGGAGTTGCCGGCCATCGGGCATCCAGGAGACTCGCTCGCCGGGCTCGATGTTGCCGGTGTTGACGATGCGCGGCTGGCCGGCGCCGGTCGGAATCAACACCAGGCGCGGCGGATGGGTGAAACGCTGGCGGGCCAGCGCCCACTTGCCGTCGGGAGAGAGGGCGACGGCATTGCCTGCGCCGAGGTCGATGGCTGGTGCGCCGTCAACCGTGCGGGTGTAGACGCGCGCCGTTGATCCGCCACCTGCGCCCTCTTCATCAAAAAGGATCGTGTGACCGTCAGCGGAAATGCCGCGTGCCCACGAGCCATCGAGCCACGACAGCTCGCGCTCGGCCGTCTCTCCGGGAGCGCGAATGATGATGCCGTTGCGGCTGTCTTCCCGCGATGCGAGCAGTGCGCCGGAAGGAGCGGCGTCGAAAAGCATGAAGCGGCCCGCGCCGCGAGCGAGGAGATGGTCTCCGCCGTTGCGATCGACGGCATAGAGGTCATTGTTCGTGTCGCTCTCAGACGCACCGATCACGATCTCTTCGCCCCGCCAGGCAAGACCGTTCGCGCTGGCAAACTCGCGGGAGCGTCTGACGACCTTGCCCGCAGAGTCGAGGACGACGACGCGGCCGCGGTCATCGAAACGGGCCGATTCGTGGAGCAGAAACGCCACCTGATCGCCCCGGGGGGAGACGCGGATGCCGCTCATCCACATCGGCGGCGGCGTTTTGTAGAGCACGCGGCCCATCGGATATTCGAGTTGGATCAACGTGTCATTCCATCGGATGAGCGCGAGCTGATTGCCGTCCGGCGACCAATCCGCTTCCTGCACTTCGTTGGCGATCTCGCGCGGCGCGCCGCCCGCGAGTGGGACGCGCGCGAGGGTGCCGATGGAAAGGTAGGTCAGTTCGCGCGGCTTCGTCATCAACGCAAGCTCTCCGCGGCCCGAAATGGCCAGCAGATGAGCGTCGGCGATGTTGAGAGGGCGCGAGACGTTCTGATCGAGGCGGGTGAGAAACAACTCGCCCGGCCTCCCATCGTACGACGCGCTGTAGACGATGGTCTTGCCATCCGGTGCGAAGCGGGCACTCCAGATCAGTCCGCGCCGGTAGGTGATCTGCCGGAATCGCGGCAACTCGCGGCTCCAGATTTTGCGGCCGATGAGAAGACCAGCGACGAGCGCGACAACCGCCAACACGCCTGCGATGACGAAGGGCCATCGCGATCGCGGAACTGCCACAGCCTCCGGCGCTCCTTCTTCGCGAACGTCGCCGATGAACCGATAGCCGCGCCGCGGAACGGTCTGGATCATGTTCGCGCTGTCGCCGAGGGCCTTGCGCAGGAGGGAGATGTTATTGGCCAGGTTCGCCTCATCGACAAAGGCGTCCGGCCAGAGGCGTTTCATCAGCTCTTCCTTCTCAATCAGCCGTCCGCAGTTCTCGATCAGGAGCAGCAGAAGGTCGAAAGCTTTCGGCGTCAGCGCCACCGGCTCGCCCTTGCACAACAAGGTGCAATCTGCCGGGTCGAGCCGGAAGTCGCCGAATTCGAAGGCTTTAGCGTCCATCTTAGGAATCGCCTGAAGTTCTCTTAGCGAAATCGTGGAGCGAAATGGGTGAAGCGGGACATCTGCCGCAACGGAGTCTCCGTAAGGTCGCCAAACCAACCGACAAAGGAGATGACGATGCGTAAATTATGGCTCACCACCCTGCTAACGATCGCGTGTGTTTCCCAGGCTGCCGGACAGACTCCGCCGAAATGGGATTTCAACTTCAGTCTGTCTCATGCTCTCCAGAAACCAAACTCCGGAACGCTCATCGGCACGGAGGATGGAGAGTCGTTCGACATCCAGCCGTGTACCGCCGACGGAATCGACATCCTCGGCTCTCACCTCAATCGCGTTTTCTGCGAGCGCCGCGATTTCCACGGTTTCAACCTCGGGGCGAAGTACAACCTCTCTCCCACCCTCGGCATCCGCACCGATCTCTCCGCCTACTTCAACAAGGATCGGAGCGTTGACTCGTTCGGAACCGGCGCGGACCTGCACACCGACACGAATACCTTCACCGAGCGGACGTACGTTCTGGTGACAGGCCTCGAGGCGCAGCGCGATTTCGGAGCCTGGCGTCCTTTCGCACATGCGATGGCGGGCGTAGCGCGGCAGACGCAGGAAGACACGCAGACATCGACTGGTCCGTTCGATTTCACGATCCACGATCGCACCACGAGCCTTGCCCTAAAGCTGGGCGCCGGCATCGACGTGCGCATCAACCAGCGCTTCGACCTCCGCATCATCGAAGTCGACTACGAGCCGATCTTCGCCAAGGATCGCCACACGCCGGTGGTCGGCTTCTTCGATCAGCGGGTGAAGGGAAAGACCGCGCAGAATGTGACGATCGGCGTTGGACTGGTGTGGCATTGAGCTGAGCAACGCCAAGTGTCGACGCGCTGGCGTGTTCCGTCCGGGAACACGCCAGCGTCGCTTACGCTCCAGCGCCGCTCTTGCGTTCGTGCGCGACGCGCTCTCGCTCGGCCGCCCGTTCGGCGCGACGCTGATTGGCCTCGGTCTTGAGGCGATCGCCAATCGAACAGCCGGTGAGCGTCGTTGCCAGCCCGCCCTCGGCGGTCTCGCGCAGCCCTCGCGGAAGAGCGCGTCCGATGCGAACCATCGCTTCGACGATCTCGTCCAACGGAATGACGGATTCGACGCCAGCCAGCGCGAGTTGCGCGGAAGTCAAGCCGTGCACGGCGAAGATCGCGTTGCGCTTCACGCACGGCACTTCAACAAGTCCGCCCACCGGATCGCAAACAAGGCCGAGCGTGTTCTTCAACGCAATCGCGGCGGCGTGAATCGATTGACGCGTCGTTCCGCCCATCATGTAGGCAACGGCAGCAGCTCCCATCGCAGCGGCCACGCCCACTTCGTTCTGACAACCACCCGCCGCTCCGGAGATGTTCGCGGACAAGGCGATGATCGATCCAACTCCGCCGGCCACGACGAGCGCGCGAACGGTCTTTTCCGGATCGATGTTGCGCTCTTCCTCCAGCGCCAGCAGCATGCCCGGCACAACACCGCCCGCCCCCGCCGTCGGCGCTGCGACGATCACACCCATCCGCGAGTTCTCCCCCATCACCGACAGCGCGTAGATCTCCGCCTTGACTGTCAGCGGATCGAGGAACGTGCGGCCGGAGAGGAAGGCCTCGTTGAGCAGCTTCGCTTCGTTGCCGACAAGCTTCCCCATCGACATCCCGCCCCCCTTTCCGCGCTCAACGCAATCGCGCATCACGGCACGCCGGCGTCTCAATGCTTCGAGGATCTGGTCCGCAGGAACGGCGTGTTCACGCTCGTCGCTCTCAAGGAAAACTTCCGCAAGGTCGCGGTCGGCAGCGAGTTGTTCGAGGTGGGCAAAGCTTTCGATCATAGGGGGAAGAACATCAATCGCAGCGCGAGCTATTCGCGTGCTTTTCTTTCAAATACGAACGAGTTGGGGGAGGTGGTCGAAATCCCGGTCACGGGAGTGAAGAGCGAGACCGTGCTGCACCACCAGCGCGGCAATCCACATATCATTCATGGGCATCGGGGTTCCCTGTTTCCGAAGCTGACGATAAAGGGCGCCATAGTGATGCGTCGTCTGGTCGTCGGCGAAAACCACCTTCACCCCCGCCTCCAACAGGAAGTAGCGGAGCATGCGCTCGTTATCTGGCTGGCGATTGCCGTGGGCGAATCCGGCTCGAAGCTCCGCGAGGACGATAAAGGGCAAGACCACAAGCTCCGCTTCTGCGAAAAGAGTCACGGTTTCTACGACACCCCTACCAAAATCGACATATCGATTGGTATCGAAAGCGACCCTCACTTCCAAAGATCCTCATCAATTCGATGCTGATCCGCGATTGCTTCGTCGAACCCCTTGTCCTCTTTCCAGGTCCCGGCGATATGTTCGAAATTCCTTCGCTTCCGAGGCGTACCGGCAACGCCGGCCCCCTCCGCGAGCGCTTCGATCGCCACCTCGTTCAGACTCTTGCCTGCAGCGCGCGCGCGTTCGCGCAACGCAGCGTCAACTGGCTCAGGAATCCCTCGTATGGTGTATTGCATGCATCCAATATAGGCAGAGCATGCACAACTTGCAAGCACAGCCTACGGAATCCGATCCAGGTACCGCGCCTCTTCCACATCTGCCGTCGCCCGAATCCTTTGCAGCGCCTCTTCCGACAGCGGTGAATCGACATCGATCTGCATGAAGGCATCCTTGCCGCGCTGCTTTCGCGAGCACGACAGCGAGGCGATGTTGATTCCCTCCTCAGCGATGATGTTGGTCACCTCGGAGATCATGCCCGGCCGGTCACGGTAGAAAAGAAGCAGCGTCGGCGAGTCGCCTTTGAAGCGCGTCTGGAAGCCGTTGATCTTGAAGACTTCGATGACGCCGCCGCCGATCGATGAGCCGCTGATCTCCGCTTCGCGCGACTTCCCACGGATCTCGATGCGCACCGTGTTGGGATGCACATCGCCGAGGTCCTCCTCGGAGAAGGTGATGTCGACGCCCATCTGCTCCGCGATGCGGATCGCCTCGGGGATGCGCGGATCGTCAACATTGAGGCCGATCGAGCCACCGACGAGCGCGAAATCTGATCCGTGGCCGCGGTACGTTGCACCGAGCGGCGGGTGCAAGAAGAAGTGAACCTGAACCGGATCTTCATCGAGGATCTCGCGCGCCACGCGCCCGAGGCGGGCAGTGCCTGCAGTGTGGGAGCTCGACGGACCGACCATCACCGGGCCCATCACATCGAGGATTGAAACCTTGCGGTCATGGCGGATCGGCATGCTGGTTTTTCGCTGCTTACATCCTTTAAACTCGAATGATCACGATGTCGTCAAAGCCTATCATCCTCGTCGTCGACGATGACCTTCC
>Ga0307511_10004700_pt1 | contig 13962 bp, 9 predicted proteins | sample 13_EM_MG_FD_200266 | JGI IMG/M metagenome (GOLD analysis project Ga0307511, IMG submission 200266) | Populus trichocarpa ectomycorrhiza microbial communities from riparian zone in the Pacific Northwest, United States - 13_EM | ecosystem: Host-associated > Plants > Roots > Unclassified | place...
GAGAGGGCGCAAAAGAAACAACAACGCGACTGGGTGAACGTCAAGGGCGCTCAGGATGGTGGCTTTTGGTGTGGTTTGGATTGATTCACAACTTCCCCATCGAAGCAGTGTGCATCTGCCTCAGCGGACCCGGGTATTGGTTGCTCCTGTGATTAGCAACAGCCGGGTTCCCTCTCAACGACTCAGCAACCAGAGCCGATGAAAATTACCATGCAATTGCTGCTATGTTCGACATATCTCACAATCGTTCTCAGGTTGCTCTTGTGAGTGCGCAGGCCCCAAGTCAGCACGTGTAGCATCGTTTATTCCAGCTATCGTAATTCCATTAATTCTTGTCTTAAGGAGTTCGAGATTAGCCTTAAAAGGTTATGTCTGAACGGGTACCTTTCCATTGTTTTTGAACATTCTCTTGAGCTTATACCGATGCTAATATTACTGTGTTAAAAGATATATATTTGGTGTCAAAAGTACTGAATGATGTGGGGGTCGATTTGGGTTCGTAAGTCATATGTGAAATTTTCTGGCGACTTGCGATGCTTGCAGTTGTTATTTATTATCTCAAGACCTGTTTCTTTCTTGGGGAGGGATTTTGCATTTTTTGGGACCCGCCGTGTTATACGTATATCACATGAGATCTATGCGGAATTTTCATGAATTTTCTTAGACGGAGGATACTTTCATTGTTTGCCGTTGTTTTTATTACTATTTCATGAACTGTTTTTTGGGGGGAGGATTTTGTTATCTTTTGACGTGCGCTGTTATAAAGTGCAGCTTGACTTCTTATTTTCAAAACTCCAAGAGCCATAAGCCATAAGCTCTCCTACTGTAGTTACCGTATTAACTGAAACTAGTCGTATCTATACGAGTGCTTGCGGGTACTGTCTTGTACTCGATACCCACTTACATTCGAGATACTGTCTTACAAAAATAGGCCCGGATTGAGGCAGGCAGCCAAATTGACATAGTTACAAATCTCCACCCCGAGTGTAATCCTAGCATATTGTACAGCCTCTTGCTCAGTAATATAGTCCCCTTGCTCATTATCACTTCCCCTCGGTTTCTTCATCATTATCGATAAGGTCAACATCGGAGCATGCATCTTCTGTATCTGACAGTAGGTCTGGTTGGTCTTTCTGCTATCATACAACTGTCTTGTGCACGATTCAGATATCTTGGCCACGCTTGACTTGTTAGCGGCCGGTCTTGTACTTTTTTATTCGCGAGTTAATACGGTACTGCAAAAACTCGGGAATAAGAGTCCTGGTCAAAACTAATGTTAGTTCGCATGTTAGTTCGCATGTTATGTCATGTTGATAGAGCTTTCCGGTTCCTGGCTTCCAGTTGCCAAGCTGGGATGCTTGTGTCTTGGCAGTACCCACGAGTTAGAATTTGTCGCCTATGTTTATTACGCTGCGATAACTTTGTCGCCTACTATTCCTAATGGCGTAATAATCGACAATGGTCTAATTCACGCATGACAACCTCGTTTGGTGTAGGACATTCCAAGTATACCCACCAACCCTTACAATAGCCCGGTTATGAGAGCAATGAATATGGGCTTAAAAACCTCGAGAAATCCAAATTTTATATCGCCAGACCATCCAAATTTACCCTCAACCCGCTATAGCCCACCCATCTCCGTACTCTCTACAACCCCCCCCTGCTACAACCACCCTTCCTGCCCCTCCCACGCTGCCCACCATGACCACTACTAGTAGCCACAGGCCCCCCATAGATACCTTCTATAAACCCTCTTAGTATAAACTCAAGCAACTTACTATATGTTTGGCTATATGTATTGCAAATCGCTAAAATTGACATCGCAATTTTTAACTTGCGCAAATCAGCCCCCTCAAGGTTGAAATATGACTGTTTTGAGAGCCCTGGTTGAGCTATACGTCTGCTATTGCTGCTTGGAGGACTTGAAGGACCCCTCTATGTGATTTTCCAGGCTTAAGCATGCTCCACAGCCTTGGAGTACATCAATTGCTTTGCCAACCTCTGTGCTTTAGCCTAAACGACCTTCTGGGCCCCAACAACCTTAATACTAGCAATACTAGGCGTCTGATGCTCTCTGTGAGCTCAATTAATTGTTAGAACACCCTTAATCTAACTTTATAGCCAGGATTTTTCCTGCTTGCCGTTTATGAGGATATACATACACATATGTATATATGTTTTCGCTAAACATGCTGCAGTGCTCCATAGTTTCACTCCAGTTAGCCACTGTGGAGTTTAAAATAAATACAAATACCTACTAGTGAGTGAATCATGATCCAGCACAATATCTTGGGTAGATCAAATACCTCTAGAACATGGCCTCCTAGTATGATGGGCAGGCAGGACCTCCCCCCCTCGCTCTGAACTCTCAACTTCGTTTGAGCTTCTCTGAGCTTCAAACCACTAGCTTGAAGCTTGTAAATCCATGCATATATGCCAGTTCTGAGCAGCCATCCATATATCCTTAAGCTTGGATGTCTTGAAGAATGGTGTATGTAATACCGCCGGCAAATAATCGACCTAAACTTCCAAACCCTCAAAGTGCTTCAAAATATCAACCAGGTAAAACCTTATAAGCAGAAGCAGATTAAAGGTCCTAAAATAACTATTTGGGCTCACAAAGGGCACCAGAAGCCTAGTATTGCTAGTATTAAAGTTGTTGGGGCCCAGAAGGTCATTTAGGCTGAAGAACAGAGGTTGGCAAAGCAATTGATAGACCCCAAGACTGTGGAGCATACTTAAGCCTTGAAAATCACATAGAGGGGTCCTTCAAGTCCTCCAAACTGCAACGGCGGACATAGAGCTCAACTAGATCTCTCAAAACAGTCGCATTTCAATGCCGAGGGGGCTGATTTATGCAGGTTTAAAATAGTGATGTCAATTTTGGTGATTTGTAGTGCTGCAGCCAAACATACAGTGAGTCGATTGAGACTAGACTAATAGCACATATAGAAGATACCTATGGGGAGCCTGTAGCTACTAGTAGAGGTTGTACTGGGTAGGGTGGTCGTGGTGGGAGGGGCGGCCACAGCAGGAGGGGATGTAAGGCGTATTTCGGGTGGGAGCGCTATGGAGCCTTAATGGTATATCTGGGTAGGCTGGCGACATGAAATTTGAATTTCTCAGGTGCTTTTCACCTATATTCATTATTCTTATGGTTGGGATATTTCAACGGTTGGTAGATATACTGAGAATGTCCTGCATGCAGCGAAGTTGTCTCGTCGTGAATTAGACCATTGTCGATGATTACGCCATTGGGAATAGTATGTTTATTACGCTGCGATAACTTTGTGGTTAGCTTACACATAGTCCTACCCGCAGCGGATTACATAACCCGTAATCACTAGTAAATCACTTAACTCCAACAAAGGAAATACATCGAACTAGGGCTTTCCTCCAAAGAGACAACACAAGGCCCGAGTACAAACCACTCGGCCAAGGGGGCACACCCCTTGGAATATGAATTATTATTGGTGAGCTCACAACTATAGGTAAATAAATAATGCCTATCCAGCTGTTCTCGCTCCCGCCACTCTAACCTGATCTTGGCATCTGCGACTTAGCTGGCGCTCCCAAATAATTACGCGACAGACAAAAAGAGTCTTGGCACGAGATCACTATCCATTATTTGGAGCTATGGTTGTTGAGAAATATGACGTTTATAGTTGTAGAGCAGAAATTGGGGAAGGGCATGAACCAGTTTTTTAGTGCAAGCCACCAACTAAACCATATAGGTAAATGGATCTGACTACCCCAAACAGGTTTTGCAGAACATCACTCACCACCGTGACTACCACAAGCATGCCTCAATCTAGAGGATATTGACACTGCAATCGCGATTGTTTATTAGCATCAGTCTAGTCCATGCTTGAGTTGTGGATATTTGGGTGTTGTGCATGTTTGCATTTATGCGATTATAGTTGTGATGTCTGCATTTTGCGCCGTGATGGTGTTTCAGAAACCAAAACCAGACTGGTTTCTAGCACCATCATGGACTTGGCCAATGGGAATTGTTGCCAAGAGCCAATATGGTACAATTTTTGTATTGCGGGGAGCAAAATGGGTTTATCTCGGGGAGTGCGGGTGCAAAATCGGGAGCGGTATAAAATGGGTTCAACTTGGGGAGTGCGGGGAGTAATGGCTCTGAGATTGGTCTCTCTACCGCTCTCCGCCTCTCGTTTATGGTATATCAAATCACTCCCCGAGATGCTCCCCGCACTTATACTCATCCTTTACTCCCCTTTTATCACTCCCCGCATGTTACTTATTCTTTACCCTTCGCGGCATGCTCTCATTTAATGTTTTTATCTTATACTCTGTATGCTTATCTCTACTAATGGGAGTATCTCAACTCTAATGTGCCTATGAGTTGAGGTAGCATGACCTCTTAGCAGGGTTGCAAGGCCACACTCAAAGTCGGCATTAGTCAGGTCAGCTTGTGCAATGCTCTGTGAAACATAGGGTAGTAGAAGTTGTGATATACAATGCCGAACTTTATCATAGAAAAATGTCGGTGGTCATGTGCATCATATAGTATCCATACCAGCTTCGTCATGGTGACGAATGGTGATGCTGGCTTTGCATACTAACTACATCACAATGGAGACTACTAAGTCTTTGGGTGGGTGGGGAGTCAGATACGAGTATAGTCTGGTTGGCAAACCAGACTAATACGAGTATATCCTGCCGGATTGCAGGCTCCCGCCGTGCTACGGGATTGCTGCGGGGAGTGAGATCCATGCAGAGCCGATTGATGATAAGGCAGTATATGCATCCATTTGGGGAGTATCTGCTCCTCTTCTCGGTACAACCACACCCATATTGGGAGCGGGAACCGTTATCACGCCGCTGCAAAATATGCACCCATTTGTACACCAGAGCATTACTCCGCGGCGGAGACTACAGTACGGCAGCGATAATGAGAGATTAATCCGTGCTTGTAATCTGCTACTGTAGTTATAGTCGCAATGGAATTGCCTTTGCTTCCATAGTTGTGAATAGCCGGAATCACTTAGCCGTGGACTGTGTCACGAGATGTGGCTGGAGTCACTGCTGCTGGGTTGCAGGGATGGCCATAAGCTGGTGACTGGCCAATAGATAGGTTGCCGGTACCTATATGTACATAAGTACAGTCAAGGGTGAAAATTGATCGGACAGTGGCGTGGCAAGCACAACAGAAAGGTAGGTTCCAATTAGAACGTGCAATACACTACAAACTGGTACCTACCGCAAAGACTGGGAAGTAAGACCCCCGGTCGAACTAATGTCGGTTGCTATGTCTAATACTAATTCTACCTAGACCCACATACTGTGTCTTCTTCAGTAGCATCCAATTCCTTAATTCTGAAGCCCGGAAGCCCACGAATTTGGAGTTTGTGATCTTGACTGCCATCTGGGGGTAGAGATATACCAGTTTGCTCAAAAGCCTTGACTATGCTCGCTTGTGCAATTGTACAAATCTATATCATATATTGCTGTTAAATAGCCATATGATTATATGTTTTATGGTTGAGTGGTAGGCTTGCAGTGTGCTCTTTGATGAAATGTGCGAAGTGCAGCATGTTCGAATCTGACAAATGCCATGCAAACCAACATTTTTTTTATTTTTCCCAGTTCATGGGATATGGTTGGTTGACATCTAAGACACCCAAGTACAGCTGCATTAGTTCGACCGGGGTGTCTTACTTGGGGCCTAGTACCAGTGATATGATCAGAAACTATGAGAATCCATCGGGTTGAATTACCTACTGTACAGTTGTCTATATGGGTCTTGAGCCTTTTCGTAACCTTTCACTACAACCCTGCACCCTTGACGCTGTACGATCACTTTTCGCCCTTGACTGTACATACCGAGTCTACATTGGCCCATCAGACCTTTAGCTACCAACCCGGATAGGTTTAGCTGTCAGACTGAGGTGTATAACCCAGCCCCCCAACACGTCGGGCTGCAACGACGATTTGAATAAGGTAACAAAGATATAAGCAGGTTAAAAAACTTACTTAGTCAGGTTCCTGTCAATATCTTTCAAAGACTCTAAGCTGCCTACTTTTACCTAGGAAGTAGTGTTCTACAGGCTTGCTATTCATTCAATTGCAACGTTGCATTTTGGGGTCCGTTGTGTCGTTGGCATGTACGCAAGCTGTTATAACAAGCAAATATAAACTTCACAAAACACAATGGAACCGGTTTCATTCGCTTTGGGGGTAGTAGCTACTTTGGACCTGTGTCTCAAGTGAGTTCTTGACTTGATCCAGAAAATTCCTCGGAAGGCTCCTAATATTGGAGGATTTTATAGGTACGGAGAGAGATTAGAGAAAGGGTTCAAAGCTTACAAAAATGCCGATTCTGAGCTTGCAGAAATGATCTTACGTGTTCAGAACCAGTGGCACTGTATCCAAATCGAGTTGTCGATGCTGCGCGGCATAACCCATCTTTTAGAGGAAGAGGCACAAATTCACTTCTCATCAATGTTCCACAAGCTCCATATCAATCTTGACGACGTCGTAAGAATCATTGATGGATTGATCGAAAATAACGGGGATCGGGAGACGTCGAGACTTCCTTTCCTGCAACTCATTTGGAGGAAAGGAAAAGTGAAGAAATTGAGATTTGCCGTAAAGGAGAAAGATGCCCTGGAGCAGGCGTTGCTTCGTCTGGAGGGGTGGCATTGGAGGCTCCAGCCAAGTTTGTTCCTCTTAGCCCTTGTCAAACTTCCTGGGGTGGAGAGTCAATTGGCGGTTTACAAGGACAAGGGAAACCCACAAGTATGCAAAGTTACAGAGTTGCGGAGCGCAATCCAGTTGGACACAACCCGTCAAGAAATGCCTTCCATTTTCATCCCAGGCAGCACCCTGGCAGAGATTAGAACGCCGATCCTATATACGAGGGGAGAACTAACCCAAGACTCCGAGAATGGGGAGTCTCTCTACGTTGAAACGTATACCCCCGATTCATGGACTGCCCTGGACGTTATAACGAAGAATGTCAGGAATTTGGGGCGAATACTATCCATCGTGGATCCTACCTTGTTTGGTATACCTGTTTGCAGTGGGATTGTCAAGGTGTACAATGCAAGCGGGTGTATTTGCGATTTTAAACTGGTTTTCCGATTACCAAACCTACATGACCGTACTCCGCCACGCAGCCTTCGTGAAGTTCTTCTCACTAGCGAGCGGTACCCACTAGGGAAATCCTTAGCCCTTGCAAGGCAGGTATCCAGGTCAGTGATGTTTGTGCACACATCAAGCTTCGTACATAAGAATATACGGCCTGAGACCATACTCATCCTTTCGAGGGAGGGACTATCTGGCAGTACTGCAGTGCCTTTTCTGGTGGGATTCGAGCAATTCCGGCCTGAGGATGGGGCAACGTATATGAAAGGCGATTCTGCATGGGAGAAGGATCTGTACCGACATCCTACAAGGCAGGGCCTATCTCCGGAAGACAGTTATAGAATGCAGCATGATATTTACAGTCTTGGGGTCATTCTCCTAGAGATTGGTTTATGGGAATCGTTCGTCGTCCAGGACATTGGGGATGGGAAGTGGCATCCTGGAAAGGGATTAAATATCTCAGGGTTTCTGCCAATGGGGCGTCAGATCGAGAAAGCACGTGGTATAAAGGAAGAGTTGCTTCAGATAGCAAAAACAAGACTACCGGCTATTATGGGGTCCAAATATACCCAGATTGTTGTCATGTGCTTGTGCTGTTTAGATAAGGGCAACTCGAACGAATTTGGGCAGGAAGGCGAATTCTTGGACGAAGATGGTATATTGGTTGGCCTCCGGTACATAGAGAAGGTGAGTTTCCGGAATGCCCCACAGTTAGTGATAAGTTACTTCACCATTTTATGAGCTAATCAGTGGGCACCTAGGTCCTCATCAAGCTGGAAGAGATTGTAGTATAGCCTGGCCACGGTTTTACCGGGATGGATTTGAATATGGCCATTTTTTGGTGGGCATTTTAGTTTTGAGTATGAGTATCCATCGCTATAATAAGATCATCAAAGATGATAAATGGGAAGTGACAATATCGCCGGGGAAAAGATAGATTTAGTGCGCAGCCTTGGGTTATATACCGAATAAAGTATTTTAGTGGTGTGGATGAAGTCTTTTCAATTTGTATAGATCCGTTCATATCTCCAACTTAATTGAGATATTTTGATCCTCTGAGAAAAAGGTCTTGAGGGCAATCTTGAGATATTCCTGGTATCTTGGAATGCCCTTAGGTATGGCGAGTTGTACACGGAGAAGCTGGAATGTAACTAGTATAAGTGCTGTGGGATTTGTTTCAATCACCACCAGGAGTGAAGGCTTTAATACACTCTTGTCGCTTGCGACCATTAAACGGACCCTTGAGGGCCTGCGAGTACAAAGGTATAGACTGGCTGCTTTGTAGCAATGGTGTTTTGATAACTAGCTGAAAACTTGCAAATGCATGGCTTTTATATATGTTCTTGGCTGCTTTTATTCTTGAATAGCGTCTTAAGTAGGGTCCTTCAGACTTCAGGGTAACCCATCACAAACTCAAACTGTGTCGTGTCATCGTTATTCGCAACCAACCCAAAACCGTCTATTTTTCAGAAAATTGTCAAAGATCAACCATACAACCAAGCTACAAGGGTTACAGAAATATTTTAGAGGAGGGTAACTCGTTGCCTCAGAGCCAGAGACCGAGTTTTGCGTGTTGTTGAGCTCTCAAGCGTTGGAGGTGTTGTTGTCATATACCCTTTGCATACATATTTGTATGGGATGGCCATGTACTTCTGCTTTGAGTAGGGATGTGGTCTTCGGGGGTTCCATAAAATTTAAGAAAGACATGTAGTTGGTTTTGATAGCTATATCCCGTGATATTCTGAGATAGTGACCACAGCAAATGGAATTCCCTCTATTTCTATAAAAGGGCAATTTTTTATTGCGTGGGCATGGGAGTGCGGATGGCCTGGAACTATAGTAGCGTTAACCTGAGGAGGAGCCAAGCGATTGTCAATGACAGGGGTCATTTGGTTTGCATCATTACTGATAATGAGAACGAGCTTATAACTAGGGCATCTACCTATTAGAGTTTCCACTTTCATAGATCACATGACAATGGTCAATATTGTTGTGAGTCAGAGACCGAATTTTGCGTGTTGAGTTGGCGGTGTGGTTGTCATATGCCCATACATATATTTCGGCCATGCTTAGTGATGTTATGTCTAATTTTATCTGTGTATGATTGCTAAGTATTCTTGCCTTTAGATAATCTTTGGTCCAGGCTTGACTGTAGCAAGACACGTGAAAAAAGGGACTGTGTTATGCAATAAGAATGGGTTATTATGAGTGCCTCCGCAAGGCACTACACTAGCCTAGGTAAGTAAGTTACAGCCTAGGTCCTGCTTAGCCTGGCTCCCGTTGGTTAATTAGAGTTTGTGTGATGCCAGTTTGGGAAGTAGTTGCCCAGTCTGGTAAACGTTGTACGGCATAGCGCGGGACTATATGTTCCGCGCATGTACCGAACTACATATGATATGGATCAGTTGTTCAAATATATGTAAATATATTTCTAAGTATATTGACCACCAAAATGATGTCTTTCTGTGAGTTCTACCGCTCTAGTTATTCTACGATAGCAGCAAATTTTAATGCCACCGGTATAGATATACATGAGCCAGTTCCGCATGTACAGCGAACTGGATGGAGCAAGTAAATATATAAGTGTATGACTAGAAATTAGTGCTGTTGCATTTGGGCACGAGACTAGCACCAATGCAAATAAAGTTCAAGCCATTGGCTTGTTCTGTAGGCAACCAGGCTAGGCTCGTAGCCGAATGGCTGTAGCGTGCAAACTAGTCTAGGCTCTTACAAGCTTGCCCGTGCACTCGTAGGGCCCCACGATGCTGCAAAGCGAAGTTTAGATTGATCCATCGTCGCTACTATTGATATCAATGTTCGTGGGGCTAATTACGGATATCGACTTCAGGCTTTGTAATCTATGTAGAACTAAACATGTACACGCTTTTAGCAACTTCAGCTGCTAGACCATGCAATTTTTCACCGCCTCCCCTAGCGACTAGTATATAGAGATGCGAGGAAGATGGTTTTGTCCTTCTTATTGCTTTTGTTATACATTCATGATCCTCCTGGATATAACCTTACACATACGTAACCACGCTGTGAGTACGGGTTCAGGGTAATTGGTACTCCAATCAATCATAAACTACCATTCTTGAATACCGAGTCGCCTTAAATATTAATATAGATATTAACTGGAGAATCATAATATAACTGAAATTATAGATTATCTACTATACCGTTTTCCTGCTTACGCTGTTGTCTGATAATTTGAGCCAGATAAGTTTTTGAATATATTATCTTATTAGGTACGCATTATAGGGGGCTTTGAAGCCTGGGTATTCCGGTAAAACATTGTGTTCAACTGAGAATCAGTGCCCTTTGCTACTCGTTGGTTTCATTTTCTGAAAGAATGAACCAACCCCTTCAAGTTTCAAAATTATAGATAATTTTTCAAAGGAGTGGGATTTGCTTGCTGAGGATATATGTATGAAACTTGTATTTACTAACGTGAATCTCCCTTTGACTATAATCTCTACAAAGAACCATCTATGTTATTGTGTACAAGTCGACACTCAATACTTCTATCAACAACCTACCTTTTGCGTGAGCCTGGGGGTAAATCGATCCGCACCGCCAGCGGCCTAGAGTTGATGTTCTAGACCATAACATCCAGGTTAGTAGCTTTGAAATAACTAAATACCCAAGTCCGTGGGCATATTGAATAATCTGTAGTTGTACTGTGGGCAACGGGATTCAATATCGACAGGATGCCGATCATGTCCTCGTTCAGACTGTTACATGTCCCATCTGAGTTGCAATCCCCGCTCACGGTGCTGTTTCAGGCCTCCCCATGGAGCATCCACTGCTTACCAAAACATCGAGAATTTACCTACATATTACGGACAGAATCCCGGATCATCAGTTTAGCAAAAGTCAGCAATTTCAATCCGGCTAACACTCCCCAAATTGCAAAGCTTTGAGCAGTATCATTGGAGTTGAGACAGCAGGACTAGTGCTGGCAGCATTCCCACTAGTTATTGAGGGATGAGAGTTTATGCGAATGGGGCACGGGCGATCAAAAATATGAAGCGCCATGAGAGGATATTGGCCCACTATGCTAGAGTCCTCGACGTTGAACAAGTAAAGTTTGAAAATACTTGCGAAAATCTGCTGGCAGATATTCTATCCATGGAGGACTCGACACTCCAGGAATTGATAAATAGCCCAGAGGACCAGAGTGGGGAAACCCAGATTTGGAGGCTGCACTGTTGAGCAGACTTCGCCAACGTTCAGCTCAAGAGTTTCTACTAGCGGCAGAGGAGTTGAAGTGGCTGCTGGGTGGCTTTGGGGAATATATTAACGTCGATACTAATGAGGTTGGTGAATTCTAAGCTTTTGTAAATTAGGCCAGGTCTTTGGGATGATAAAGTAATTGCTGATCAAATATTAGGCGCATAAACCACCCGACCCAGTGGATAAGAAGAAAATCGAGAGATTCCTCCAAAGGTTTGATGCTGTCAACAAAGAATATCATGAGAAGCAACTTGAACGTATTTACCAACTGAATGGGGACCTTAGTATTCTTGTTAGCGGAGGCACTCAGCACACTCCGGCCAAGAAGGTGCTGCCTCGTGGAATCAGTGCAGCAATTCGGTATCAACGTGTCCAGAAATATGTTACGGCGATCTACCAGGTAATGAAGGAAAAGCTTCAAACATCCTCTTGTTTATGCGATTCATATTTGGAGCTTGCTAATACAGTCTTAACAGGCATCCCATACTGCATCTATGCGGTTGGAGGTGCGAAGCATGCATTCTTTCTATGGATCCCAAGAAAACTTCTAGCTTCCAGTTTCAGCTCTTGTTCTCTGGTTTGGTCAATTCAGAGACAACTGGTTGGCATGAGATTGAAGTTGAAAGCCTAGACGATCATTCCAGACAGCAAAGGTCCTGCATGGACACCCGGAATAGTTCAGCTGGGTGTCATACGTTCCCAACAAGTTTGAGTAGTGCAACCGATGGAACTGACCCTTCGTTGTTGCTTCCTGTGACCCCATGCGTCTTTGAAGCCACCAGTTCTGTCACTGGGATCGTTGAGTATGATTACTCCGCTTGTTGTGCGAATATGAACAGCCTCCACTAACTATATACTCTTATTTAGAAGTAACCTGGTAGTCCTTGCAAACCCGAGGAGAACTACTATTAGGACATTAGGTGGAATAGGAGAGTCGGTACCATTGGTAGTCCCCCGCGCCAATACCTGTTCTGCTGGCAGGGGCTCCTGAATCAGGGCCTGTGGTTAGAGGACCCATCCGCACACGCATGTCTTTCAGTTCCCACACAGTTAGCGATACATACGACGACGATATGTCAGATCTGATTAACTGCCTCTGCTCAGCCATCAGGTCCGCTAAAGACTGCCATTCATGCCTGGGGATGCTAGTTAGTACTCAAGGTAATCGAAGGCATCGTGTATGGTTACCTAAACAACAATGATTGACATTTCTGCCTGAAAAGGCGCGGCAATGAAGTTGGGTGGCCGTTTTTCTGGACCCTGGCAGCCACCTTCCTTTGAATTAAGGCTCAGACTCGGCGTTAAGCTTGCTTCATCTGTGATGCAATTGCATGGGAGTCAGTGGCTAAACGAAACATGGGTACGAGACGATATCTTTTTTATCCAAGGCCGTACTGGATCACTAATAGAAAAGCCATTCGTGAATCGAAGCTTCTTTCCAGATCCAGCGATCGCACAGCAGACCGGTGGCTGCCGGCACCAGCATTGTGCAATAGAACTATTTCTGCTTGGGAATCACCCTAATTGAACTTTGTCATTGGAAGTCCCTAGCAAACCTCCACTGTGAACCTGTTTCCAGGGGGCAGAATGGTGGTGACGGCGCGGCGTTGGGTGAGGCTGAATAGTTACTGTGGCTCTACTCGTGCAATAGGTTCTGGCAGGAGCTGCAGAGCTCTGCCGGAGCGAAGTATACAGCGGCTATCAGAGGGTGCATCAAGGGTATTGGGCACAAAGATACGCAGCTGGAGCATCCCGATTTCAAAGATGAAATTTATAGGAACATCGTACACCCCCTGGAAGAGAATCTGAGGTACTGGTGTGGTGAGCAGGATTTGGACAAAATCTTCAATGTCGAGCTAACTCCACTTGCTACATTCTAGCCCTCCACTGCCCCAGCGTCACTTCATAACTTGCTGATATGGTAATATATGACATATTTGCATGGAACGTTGTTGATACTTGAGTCCCCTAGAAGGCCAGTTAATATAATCTCTCTGATGGTGGAACGGTTTTGGAGCTGAGGCATGTGATTCACCCAGGATGGGAGTACATAGCCACCAGGGTGAAGGTTGAATCTGGTGAGCTATGTATGCCAGGTTATGTAATATCATCATCTCAACAGCTCAATCATCTGCATCAACAACCTCTGCAAATCTTGGTGTCTTGCCTTTTAGTCACCTGAGCTTATTACTCATAGACAGGAGGTTTCCTCTGTTGGGATGTGTATAAGCCTCTATCAGCTAGATTTTATTTTGATTATACTTTGCATCGATTTGTTGACATCCGGAAATACTACGCTACGATGGTAAAAGTCTCCACAGGTTGCACGTTTGAGACTCGGGGATCATTTGTTACTATTACATTGGTTGGTTGGTTGCTTGTTGAAACGGAGGATAGATAGGTATTGATAGGTACAACAGTGAGGGATAAACGTTGACTTCAAGTACCGTAATAATACAGGGCTGCATACGAGTAATGAGTTTTTTTAAAAAAAAAAAAAAAGTACCGTAATAATTGACGAGTAAGAAGGCAGTCTGAATCGAGGCCGTCTCTTATGTATAGTGCCTAGAATTCTATAGAAACTGCTAGAATTGCCCATATGCACTCGACAGC
>Ga0307511_10004701_pt1 | contig 13961 bp, 12 predicted proteins | sample 13_EM_MG_FD_200266 | JGI IMG/M metagenome (GOLD analysis project Ga0307511, IMG submission 200266) | Populus trichocarpa ectomycorrhiza microbial communities from riparian zone in the Pacific Northwest, United States - 13_EM | ecosystem: Host-associated > Plants > Roots > Unclassified | place...
CCATGATTATTACATAGTTTCGTATGAAATAATGATACTAGATACAGATTGGTGAATGGGCTGGGCCCATTGCTCAATGGGACGGTCATTAGCGCCATTGGTGCATGGGCCGGCCCAACCAGCAGTAGCGTCCCATTGACAAATGGCCGGCCCATTGCTGACTGGGCCGTATTGCTGAATGGGTCAGAACACCCTCTCCATGGAAGTAAAATATGGTGGTATAGCCTGCAGAACGCTGAACCATCAATGTACCACACGCAGTCCCCCATGAGGGCTGTTATCCTTATCGTAGCTCCACCTAGGGGCCATCAGCATGCATAGGAACCCCACCAGCCCAGATCATGGCTGCTACCCCCTGCCCACCCATGGAAATAGCCTTGAACTTGAACTCAACGGCAGCTACGCCAGATATACTTTCCATCCACTTTTGTCTGCCGTTATCTTCTTGCTGTGTCGAATGGTTCAGGAAATTCTGTGAATGCATCATTTGTATTCACAGGAGGCATTGGAGGGATTTTGCCTTGTTGCTGTTCAATATCTCAAATGGTTCACCTTGAGCTTTCCTGTTAGTCCTGACGGCGCACATGCATGGAATACACTTCTTCTCCTCAGGATTGGATTCCTGCGTTCGATATCAAGGCCAATTTAGACTTAAACCGAAATTAATCGGAGGCAGTTGCCCATGGGAAACATCTGGTTGGCAATCCCAACTACTGTTTTGCAGAAACTTTGTGATCGTTCATGTATTTGAGTAGCCGACGGGTAGATACTGCCATTGCCACAGTAAATGGGTTGGGTTCCCATTAAACCAGAATTTCGTTAATTTCCGTTATCCTCGGGGATGAGTTGTTGCCACTAGTAACAATTTTCGCCCCAAGTATCCATATTGCAGGAGGCACTCAATGGGAAATAATGCAAAGCTTTCCACCAATCTCTCGGGGCTCCGAGCAATTATTCCGTTTCTGGGGGCGAATGTTGAAAATTGGTAGTTGCAGCAGTGAATATAATGGTTTAATCGTAAGTTGGGTTGCGTAGGGAGTGATAGGACTACGTATTTCTTGTAGTCGCAGCTAGATAAGATCGGGATTCATGTTTGATCGCTTGCGATATCAAATTCCCTTGCTGAACCAACAATCACCACCCCCAAAGCAGTTCCACCACCATAATCCAGACTATTCCGTACAGTATTGTCAAGGAGATTTGGATATCCGCTCTTAAACTGCAGTAGAGCTCGAATATATTCCCACTCAAGGCCTCTATTCTGACTCGGAGCTGGTTGTTTTTGTTCTCATAATGTTGGTTCGTTTGTGTCTGGCTGCATATGTTGTGTGTAAATCGGAAATTTCGATATCTGCGAGGCGGAACTAAGGGAGTTTATGAAGGTGTAAGCCTGGGAAGAAGAGAAATGAGCAGCCGCCGATCACGGTATCTCTCCCTGAAGCAAGCTCTTGTGTGGGACCAGACCACCACGAGCCAACGAGGCTGAAGGTTCACTGCAAAACAGCAGGGAATAGGGTCCCCGGCGGGGCAGCTATCCTGCTGTGGTGTGCCAGGAGAGAAAAAAAAGTTAGTCTGCCAAATCCAATTACGGATAAGGGTTAAGCCAAGACGAAGGAACACTAGTCTGGTTGCGGCAACGCCCCAGCGCCGAGACTATTAGTCTGGTACTATAGTCTGCCAACAGACTATCGACACTTTAGTCTGGTTGGCATCGGATCGAGCCTAGTTGGCACGAGGGAAACCCCATCCCTAGGTACCATTATATATTAACAGCTCCTCGCAAATCTAATCCCAAATAGTTGACAGAATAACTCTATCATACTTGAACTAGCGAGAAACAACATTGTTCAATTTTTAATATTCTAGTTTAAACTCCAATTGCAATTCTTTGTTGTGGAAATATGAACAGCTAGATCCACTTCCACGCATCGCCGGAGGCAGGCAGCGAGTAGCAACCGAAACGAAAAGGTACCCGTTATCATGAAAGCTACCCGATTGCGGGACCAAGTTCATCCATTCTGATTACGACAGCGCGGCCATCGATGTCAGTGTACGCATCAGCACGCGACCCGACCAGTTCTACCACAGCCTCTCATTACCCCTGCAGGGGGCAATACTCCACCCGGGCACGAGTAGTGACAGCCAGGTACCACAGGCCCATCAATCCTTTGCAGGGGGTCACTCCACACAGCGTAACAGCAGACCCGAGTGCTTCGATTCAAGTCAACCAGAATTTCCTCCCTAGCACCGACATTCATGACATGGATATTCAGGCAGTGTTTGCAGCTGTTCCCAACACAGGTACCGTCACGAGAAACCCAGGAACGTCTCTCGATCCCCTTGGCCAAATTCCCCCACATGGTCCTACCCTAGCGATCTTTCTTAAGTTTGTCAATTACAACTCTTTTGTCGGTACCGGAAGATCGGGGACGATTGTTCTGTGTATCTAGTTTTTGCGTGGGCGGCCAGATTAACTTGGCACCCTTGAGTCCTCCCGGGCTTCCGGGAGGCTCATCATGGCCCCCCTAACGGGCTCGCATATGAGTAATGAATATGTAAAAAAGAAGGAAAAAAAACATGGACCTAGCCCACGGGGATACTGTTTCTTTTGTGACAATCTGTGGTGGAATCATAGAGGGAGTATGATGGCGTTACTTTGTGCCCAGGGGTTAGGGACTGGAGACAATGAATTGGATTCAGCTCTTGTTGCATGTAATATTTTCAGTAGTTATTTCGCATTTCAGGCCCACGCTGAACGCTATCATGGCTGGAGACTTGGGGAGATAATCATGAGATCTCTATGTATTGTTTGCTAATTGAGTTTGGGGGAGGAATGATTATTTGAGAATATTTATAATGTGATAGTTTGGAGGAGCAATTGGGGATCATCGATGAGGTGAGCCCTAGTATGTTTATGTTCGGATCTAGCTAGGCTGGACATACCAGTGTTTAGGATATTTGAAATATTGATTTGTTTCTCTGATATAATAGTTTTTCCATGACTATACCTTCATGTACGGGCTTGCGCTTCTATACGCAACTTAAAGTTTATTTTATTAGTAGCCTAGTCTATTCATTCTCTCCACCATCTTGATATGTAGGTTGGAAAGCTTATAATTAGTCAGTGTAGTACTAAGCATAACATCATCTAGTTCGAGGCTAGGGAGCATGGAAAAGTATGGGTAATGAGACGGGTGTGGCACAAGACTACTAACTCTGAATGGACATTAGACTAAAGCTGAATTGCTAGTCTGGTTGGCACGACCGCTCCTGTGCTGAATTGCAACATGATCAAACCGTGTGATGAGTAACGTTCCATATTTAATCTCTGGCACTGTCGTGCCCTCCAGTTGGTTTGAGATTTGAAACTACACACTAACTAGGTACTCAGCAATATTTATATCTCATGACATCAATTTCGCCAGCTAACTGTCGCTTCCACAATATGAGGGTCAATATCCGTGTCACGCTAACTAGAATAAGTACCGGCCCAATCTGGGTTTCAATGCCTCAATACGGTAGCGACTACCATAGCAGGTCTATAGTCTGGTTGGCACAAGCTAGTCTAGTTGGCACGACTGCTCCTAGCTCGAAATCTCTCTAGGCTCCTAGAGGATAGAGTCTTAGCTTTGTAGCCTTGGTAGTCGGACTATAACTTGGACTTCTGTACTTACATGCCCCCCCGCCCCAGACAGCGATTGAACATCGCTGCTGATGGTCGTAAATCCGGGAGTGTATTTCGGCAGCGCTCACGATTGCTACAGAGTACTCAACGAAAGCAGGCAGTGGTAAGATGTATTTTCCTGCCGCATGCTGATGAAAGACTACTCCAAGTTTCGAAAGATCCGTAGTTTGGATCCTTTGGCCTTTTATTGCCTTTTCAATACTCCGTGAGTGCCCAGACGCTGCTTTGGGAGCCAAAGGGCGCAGTGAAAGGGGTGTCCTGCTTTGTGATAACCTAAATTACCAAGTGCTGGTCCAGGCACACTTGCGCGTTCCTCATTCCTGCGGATAGGACCCCTACAGTGTGGCTTGCTGGCATCATGAGAGAGTGTTAATGTTTCGGGTTGAGATATAAACGGTAGTGATAGTACTGTAAAGTGACGGGGTGTACTTGTTCTGTTTATCAAGCTCCAGTCGCTGTCGCAAGAATCGATTCCATGGCGTGAGCGGTATCCAAGGGAAAGATCTGATAGCGGTACACTAAAGTGTTAGGCATGCGGCAGTCATATAAATATTAATTATTTTTTCGTGCCAGTTCCGCAGGTTGGAAACTAGAACTGCGGATGGAGACACTGCGTGTTGCAGCTCAGTACTAGTCCGGAGTTGCGGGATTGCAGCTTCAGTTCAGACGAGGTACGTAAAGGTCTTGGCAAGACATTTAGATACCGGGGATCGGAATTCAGGAGGTGAATGCAACCAGACTAGAATGTGATGTGACTTAGGTGGTCTGGTTGGCACAAGTGACTTAGGGACAGTACTTATCTTCTGATCGGTAGATAAACCTTATCTAGTCTCGCCGGCAAAACTGCAAACTTTTCAGATCCGATCCGACGGGACAGCTCCGGGTTCCTGTAGTCTCAGACTTACGAGGAGGATCGTGCCTAGATTGGGTTCCTGTCAAGCCTGGGTACCAGTAGGATGGAACATGATAAGCTGGTTCTTGGTTGAAGTCTGGTAGAATCATAACTAAATCAATCTCGAATTCCACAGATTTCGAATTGCAATTGTTATGTCTAGACCCAAATTTGCATCGGGGCTAAATTTTCGCGTGCGTAAAACCCGAATGCTGATGTATTTGAGATTTACCCTCCAGGACCCAATGAAACAGATTCCATCAAAACGCCCATGAGACTACACGGCTGGATATACAGGGACTACGTATACGGGGAAAGGCAGTACAATACTCCGTAAAGCAAAGCAAAGCAAAATATTAGTGTTAAGAGCATCACAGTTTGTTTATCATTGCTGACGTGGGGGTTTGCCTAACTACCAGGAAAACTAGGTACAGAATGATAAGTCGCCGGGTGAAAAAGTGAAACCCCCAAGTCAGTAGGTATCAGACAGGCTACCACAAAAGGGTAAGATCAAATCTTTGACGGGCCGCCTGGCATCTCGGTGATGTAACAACCTGGATCGACCATCGCTACAACCTATTGCAGTCCGCGCAGCCCGGGCAACGAATCATAGCTGCAGATGTCGCCTGTCCCGCGGGAGATGAGCAGTCAGAAACTGTGAATCACGATTGGCACCGGCATCTAATTCTTTCATTCATGATTGGATTCTATGGAGAGCATTAAGTGATCTTGTATGCGGGAGAATTCACCTATAGCTAGTATCCGTGTCCTCTGGAAAGGATTCGTACCTTCGATACATACAAGTATTGACAGTTCGGGTGATCTCTAATGAAATGGAATTTTTGTTCATTGCTGCTGAAGCGATACGCTTCCTGGGACCGTGAATGGTGTTTTCGTGTCTCATATTGCACGGAGGAGGTCGGTATATTTGGGGCTTTATGGTATTTGGGAAAATGTAGACGTAGCCGCGATATATCGGTATCGACTGGATTGGTCGTGAGGTACTGATCAAGGTACAGCCATTTGCAATACTACCGTACCAAAGCGGCTCAACTCACAAGACATCATGAATTCGGCTCGAACTGTCCGTAGTGTTTTTTGTTCAATATCGATGTACTATGCTGATGATTCCAGGATTCAACTTGTAATATGGGGTGGGGTGGGGGCCACCCAGAGTTTTTAAGATTCGCTACAGCCTACCAACGTGGCACTCTCTCTATTTCCTATTGGATGATACTCTCCTCCATTTCCTATTGGATTGCCAAATGGTTTAATCTTGACGAAGCATGGATGTTCAGTAAAGCTCCGGCCTCGTAACCTACCATCCCCTCCCCTCGCACACGTGTGGGAAAATATTTTGTAGTAGGGTGCTCCGCGGCCGGTGGGTATGTATGGGATTTAGGTGTCGAGAACGTTTTATGGGGGTTGGTCTTGGCTCTCTATAACCTTGCACCTCCTTTTCCCTGCGTATTTCGACATTTTTATGCGATGCCTCTGAAGTACTACACGTGACAAGACAGTGAACATATATATCAAGACCAAATACTTAGCCAACCCATTAGCCGACTTGTCCAAGAAACCCATATTAATAGCACCTCCACCGCACGGTGCGCCATAGGTGTGCGTGCATCAATCGACCTCGAGGTGCACTCTCACCTCCAAAGATATTTATCCCTTCTTTCCGCCGGGAAGATACCCTTTCAAGCTTTATAATACTTCGACTAAGTACATCACTCTCCCTTGTACAACTCTATATCAAATTTACTCCTAGTGGTAAACATGAATGGCAAGAAACGGAGTCACACTACCCCCGAGTTAGGCATCGAACCAAAGCCAAAACGAAGAGGAGACTGTAGGCAAGGAAGTTACCCCAATGCGCAGGTGGGACCACTTGCAAGCACAATTACAACACAGCTACCCACATCCATGCGACATCTCCGACCTGTTCCCCCAAAGCCTGCCTCTACCCCACCTGAAGGAAACCCCTCTGTAAATGTCGAGATGCAAACGTTTCAGGACCAACTACTGCAAGACGAACAACAGCCTAGATCTAGAGAGCTACCGCCGCACAACACGCTGAGCCAAAGCACATTACTACACATCTTAACAGCAGAAAGTGCTTCAATTCCAGTAGATCCGACTTCTCCTCATATATCCACCTTCCCCGGGGGGGAATCACAGGCGATTTTGATACCTGTTTCGGATTCACATACGGCTGTAGTGTTTAGAAACGAAACAGAAACCCTCAACCTTTTTGATGAAATCTCCCACATTCCCCTACCGCATGGGGATACTGTGTCTTTTGTGACGGCCTATGGCGGAGTCATACAGAGAGTGTGATGGGGCTGCTTCGCACTTTGGGAGTCGGGACTGCTGGATGTGGTGTGGATTCTACTCCAGTGACATGGAATATTTTCAAGAGCTACTTTGCTTTTCAAGACCATGCGGAGCGTTGTCATGGGTGGAGAATTGGGGGAATGAGGTCTTTTGTGGTATTATGTGAGACAGGAAGGGGGGTGGTATTATGAAGTTGAGGTTTGGATATCTCTTGGGGATGGAATGGAATAAATAGGCAGGCAGGCCCAGGGCAGCACCTCGAAATGTACTCTTATTCTTTGTCCATAGATACAGTCGAACCTGGCTTACTTCATGACGCCCGCCACACACATTTTATTGCATGTAGGGAGGTTATGTGGTAAGACCGAAAATAAGAAAACCATTGATATTTAATTAGATACATTATACGAGCTCTTCGCTACCCAAAGCTCTCACCTCACGTACAAACGTTTAAACCCGGTACCTATATAGAAACATTAGATTGGTTGTCCAGCCACTTCTGAAGGTGCCGTTGCTGCTTACGTTTGATAAGCTCCCACGTCCATTTATAAATTTAGTCAAAATAGTATTTGAGCCTAGAGGGATACCATATCCTGGGCAGGAGCGGTACTGGGAGCGGTCTGCATAATATAGAGTTGCAGAACTTCCCATGCATGGTTGACCTCGGCTACACTACTGAGTGGAGGTATGTCACTTCCCGGGGAAAACGTTGGTGTGGGTGAAGGGACACGCAGGAAACAAGGGCAACGAGAGGACGGACCGCCAAGCTAAAGGGACAGCGGCGGATGAATTGGCCAGATCTAGATATCGCCACCCCCGCAGGAATCCGACAAGCTTACCTAATTTACCAAACCCCCCTCCATATGCACTGGTCAAGACAGGTACCTTGAGGCCTGGTGTTCATGGTCACGGACAGAGGACCGCAGAGGCGGCAGAGACAGTCTGGTTGACAAGAGATATATTTGTAATCCCTTGGTTTGGTTAGCCCAATCAAAACAGTCTTAAGAGTACAGTGCCTAAGGAGTTAGCTCGTCAGCCAATCCACAGCAAAAGGCCTAGTCAGCGTAAGTGACGGTGGCATATAAGGTTCGGGCGCTTAAATTCCGACATCGGCATATGTCCTCATGATCAAGCGACACAAATCGACGAGCGTACAATTTCAAGAATACGTGTATTGAAAGATCGACGTAATCAAAGTAGTTCAGAAAAAAATAGAAGAAAAGCCAAGAGGACGGCGAATTATAACTAGTGACGTGAAAGTACGAGCGAGATAACTTCCCACATTGCTGAAGCAAAAACCTAACAAAACTTTCCATTTCGTCTTCCTGAGCCCTCTGTCCACCCACGTTATGCACCGAACAACCTCCTGGCGAAGTTAACAGAGGGAATTCGTACACTAGAACATTCCTGAAGACAATTGTCACCAACATCAACCTGAAGCATGACTGACCACCCTCCAATCCCATTGAATATTGAAAGAGATTCGTGGCTTCATGAAACAAAAGAAAAGTCCAGTAACCTACCATCACTCCCACCTGAATTCTCGTCCCATTCCAAATAATACCCACAAGGAATACACACACACACCCCGCGAGATCTTCTCACAAATGACCTGCAGCCCGAAAAACTAAGATATCACAGTCAATTTCCACCAAACAGCTTATCTCCTAACTAACGAAACCATGTCCTATACCTTCCAGTGACCAGCCAGGTACCTCCTCTCCTCACCTCTCCGATTGCCAGGCTTCATTGCTCTGACCTGCCATGTTCCAAATTCAACCATAATCCCCAACTATAGGACCGCTAATACCCACCATGGGCCTCCCGGATGTGATTCCTCAAGGTCATGAAGCTTCGCCCTAGATCAATCTTCAAATCCGGTACCTCCCCCATATTCACCCCCAGAAGCATCAACTTGCCCAAATGACAACAGAATAAATCCTCACAGAGGGCACAGATATCCCTTGATTTCCATAAGTGTGCCTCATGGATATGGTGCCGCAGGTTTTTATAACTCCCCATTAGGTTGCTCATTCCCCGCTGGTCCGCTTGACCCGGATCAAGGAACATCATGCTTTCGAAATGGAAGCACCATATGGACGCACATTTTGCACAGCCACTTGGCTGATGGGGTGGTGTTTTGATGGTGTATGAAACATGACCTATGGCTGCTTGCTGCAATTGTGCAGGGCGAGGTGTAGAGTGGGCATGGGGTCTCTGTACAGCGCGATCTACAGTTGAACGGTGAGTTAGCTAGAATGAAAAATTCAGAAGCTCAGTCTCCAACTGCCGGGTACCCACTATCATGTATCCCAGATTCGTCGGAGATTGTTGTTGACCTAACCGGTGGTTGCGATCGAACGGGGATCTCCGGTATACCTGCTTCAGCTTCTGGATATCGCTCTCGGTCCCTAGACAACAGAGTTTGAGCGTTATAGCTTTGGTACCGGAATATAACCTTGGGCATCTGTACTTACATTCGACCCCTAGGCCTCGAGGACATTGATTGAGCATCATCTGATAACCCTAGAGTATATTCCGACGGCATAATTATTGCGGGACGCTCGGTAAAAGTCGGGATTGGCGGTGGCTTATTTTCTGCTGCTAATTGGCCAACAGCCACTTCTAGCCTGGAAACATCTGTTATTTGGATTCCACGACGTTTGATTGTCTTTTCAATACCCCGTGGGTACCCAGTTGGCGCTTTAGGAGCCAGAGGGCGCAGTGAAGGGGGTACCCTGCTCTGTGATAGATGTTGCTCATTACCTAGGCTTCCAGGCGCCTGTCTAGATAAACTAGCCAGTTCATGTCGGCGGATGGGATCTCTGGGTTTTGGCTTTGCTAGCATCACGATAGCTAGTGTATTAAGATAACACTGAGAGCGTTTGGGATTGATGGATATATAAGATATTGACAGCGCACACTAGATATCGATGAGGTGCACTTGCTCTGTTGATAAAGCTCTCAAGGGGTATCGACTTGTGTGGTAGTACTTAAGCTCCGAAAGAAGGGATCTAAGCCTTGTGCGGGACCGAGTAGTATCCGTTGGTTTGCTGTCGTAGATGACTGAAAATAAAAGCTGAGCAGGAAGTAAACTTACATAACTATAAGGATTATGCCGTCCAGTGAGGAAAATGCCTTAGGATGCACGGCGAAAACCAATCCCGATTGGACTGATCTGGTGAAAGGGTGAGGCATAATGGTCAAGCTTCGAAGAATTTATGCAGGTAACCTATGTAATAGGAGCAGTATGCGGAGCAACGAGTTGCGTGAGGAACTTGAAAAGCTCAGAATGTGTGAATGTTAGGAGACATTAAGTGAGTTATGAACAACACACGCTGGGGACGTTTGACGAGTAAAAAACACCCCGCTACGTGGCTCCGTTCGGCGATGTGTCTACTAGGATTACACTCGCAGTGCGCGGTCCAGCTATAGCTCACGAATCGGAAACCCTTTATAAAGAGGCAGGGTACAGAAATCCTGTACATGGAGTGGATTGATCTCATATGGGGCCACACAGGCTGGGGCAAACCCCTGTCACCTCATCCCATTCCAAGCTGGACCCGGGATTGGGCCGTTGAGACCAATTCGCCCAATGATTCTCCCTTGATAAAAATAAAATTAAAAGAGATTATCAGAGCTATAACTCAAAACTGTTGCAATATATCAAGTAAAACTAGTCTCGATCCGGCCCTCCGTAGGTCTGACTCCAACATGTCAACTCCTCCATCCACCACTCGAAATGTGAATCTTCAGATTTTATTGGCAAATTCTAGCAGCGGATCAGAGGCTTGGCCCATGGGCACTCAATTATGTCAAGAGCTATATCCTGTTGTAGGGTGAAACATGTGACTGGCTTTTGTCCCTATAGGCCCCGGCTGCGGCAAACCTCGCTGCCAGATTAATGCCTATTAAGTATTTGATCATGATCTGGTACATACTGTACCAGGTACCTGGGTATCAAATAGAAAGCGCAGCGCGCGCTTCACAATTAGTGCATCGGATCCATATAAAATAAAGCCAGCTTTGGTGATAACGAAAATTAAAAAGCAATAAAGTCTACTTTGAATGCCTCTAGCAGACGGTATTTGTGACCCCAGCTGCAGATACTGTATCCTCCAGATATAACATCATGTGCGGAAACCCGATAACTTCCGACTACCCAGTACCCATTAACAAACAAGTATGTAGTATGAACTAATGATAACCCACGCTCACTTATCTAGAGCCACCGACGCCATTCACTTCGCTCTGTACCGAAGTGTTCAGGAGATGTCGCCAATGTAATCGCGCGAGTGCTATAATTCACCCTAGTGAGGTAGTCAGAAAAGGCCTCCCATAGGTCTGTGCTAGGACCTGGGAGGAGTGCGTTGTCGACAACCCATTGGGCACCTAGATATAATTGTTGATGGGGCATTTATTGGGGACTGTTCTGAAAAGTGTTTCCATGGTTCCATGTTGCCAAAAACGGTGGATCCGGATCGTGTAACTTGTATCCTCTGGTATGTGCCACAACCACGCTCGGAGGTTATTGTCCAAGGTGTACATATTGCATATATTGCCGAAATCCGGTCATGAGTAGCCGCACGTTCCTTATTATTGACACCAACACATCGAGTGGTTCCAGTGGAATTAGTATGATTGCTTGTTGATAATCGCCCAATTCATGCTTCGTGATGGGGTTAATGGTGTTTTTGTCTCATATTGCAGAGACGCTCTGGAGGTCAATTAGGACTTTATGGCACCGTACCGGGAGGAAACTGCATGGGGGCTTCAGTTAGCAATTATTCTTGGAAAAGCTGGATGTGCAAGATTGGCGGTACTGAAAAGTTGTTGCTATGACGTGAGATTTTGTGAATGGAATAAATGGACTACGGGCGCATATGGAGAGATTCAAATTCCAAGCTGTGTTAAGTGTGTCCATATGGTGCCGATTCGGGAATAGTATATGTCGCTATTGTAGCCGTGAGATTTCGGTATCGATGGGATTGGTCGTGAGGTCCTGGCCAAATTCATTTCCCTTTGTTAAAGCCCTTGAAAGCTTTCGCCAATAAGAGCAATACCACCAGAATACGACTCCCGTGTCGACTGTCTGATCAGATTGCATATTTCGTCCGCTCATGACCGAGGTCGATAACATGGCCAACTCCGGCTTAAATTTGTTGCTTGATATCGACGTATTCCGCTGATAATTCAACGGATTCTTTCTGCTCGCAATCGGGGGCCACCAGGGCTTTTAAGATTCTCAAGGTCAACATTGCCGCCGGGATCGGCATTGTCGAAGTATTAGTAGTGGTTCCAAGACTAGTTAGTGGCTCTGGTTGTAATCTCCTTCATTGGATTCCATGACAAATTGCTGAAGCGGCTGAAGCACCAACTTTTTCTACTAGCTACCTACCTTGAGTAAGGAGCCGACCCTACGGAGCGACCTGCATCTAAGACATGTCTCTTCAAGACTCCTCGCCGAATTCTTGTTCACGTTTATTATTTAGGCTACACACAGCTTTGGCGCTATACCGCTTTCGAAGTTAATGCATGCAGTACCACGGCAATTCCTTCTTTACGTTTACCATGTTATCCTGCATGCGTTCGCAAGCTAGTGAGCAAACATTGGCAAGACTCTTGCTAACCGGTCGGCGCGGCCGCGGTTGCGGACTGAGCGTGCAAAGCCCGGTGCTTCCTCGAACTGTCATCTCTTTAGTAATTAACTCCAAGTGTAGTTTGCTACCGGTATAGCTCGCTTACCAGCCCAGCTAGGTACGTAGTTTAGTAAGCAGCACGCTCTTCGGGTTAGGTATATACAATACATACCTGGGCTTGACGGCGAATAGAATAGAGAACACACACCTACCACCTTCCTAAATATATATACGAAGTATTTGAATCTTCATTTAAGTCTATTGGTCTGCTTAAACCTTAGATCTCTGCCCCGAACTGAACATTAAACGCCTTGGTAATTCCCATCTGCAATTGGTTGCAATTGTACATATCTGTAGGTTTAAGTTACCTAGTTGTCTCCAATACCTACTGATACTATTGATTCTTTTAGGGTATTAAGCTTAAGGTGCCTCTAGGTACCGAGGGAACTTCGGTGCCGTGGTTGCGAAACTGATGGTTGCATTGATTGGATTAAGGTATGTTACGAGAATGACTTAGTGATACGGTGTCATCGTATGTAAATCCGTATACTGATAAGTACGGAGGGAAGGAGAAAGGGACTTTTGTTCTGTGCCTCCGTACTTTGCACGCCGTCGATATACAGGGTGGGTCGGAGAAACAAAATATACATAATGTAGACAAATGTACTCACCGTCGACCACCACCAACACCAAATATCGAGGCTTACCTACAAACCTTTATTCTAGTATTTGCTCAGAGGTTTAAGCCAAATCGGTTTGTCACCATGGTACCAGCCGACTCAAAGCTGCTTCTTCAGACCAAACTATGTTGCGGCTCAAACCAAAAATCAACCTGGTACCAAAATTTTCAAACCAGCGCATCCTTTTAACCAATCAAGAAACGATCCTACTCCCTACGATTTCCATGAGCTCCTGCAATTGACCCAAAGCATTCCCCATGTGCCCTCTCTCCTTTAGTTGTCTGGACTATAATGATAGAATGTCTATTTTTTCGATCACGGATAGGACCCTGCAACGTCGATCCTCCCCAATTGATCAAACTATCACCGGGAAATTGCTGGCGAAGCTCTCCTATAGGTCAGTTTTCTGGCCGCGGACCATAGACATGGGCCTCCGGAAGGGAATAGCGCTGTTTCTCAATCTCGCATACCTGATTTGGACCCTGACGTAACGTCAATCCCCCGTACGGATTGGCTAAAGTGATACCGAAGAAATTGGCATGGTGAAGAAAAAATTTTAGGGTCTTTTGGCAGGGGGTTTTATTCGCCAGATTATTTCGGCGCTCCCAATCAGATCTAATATGTACTATCAGGATTCTAGAGAGCATTGCCGAATCAAAAGCGGGCCCCCTCACTAGAACTGGTGGTGCGCGCTGATAGCTGATTCATAACTAATAAAGGAGTAAACT
>Ga0307511_10004702_pt1 | contig 13958 bp, 12 predicted proteins | sample 13_EM_MG_FD_200266 | JGI IMG/M metagenome (GOLD analysis project Ga0307511, IMG submission 200266) | Populus trichocarpa ectomycorrhiza microbial communities from riparian zone in the Pacific Northwest, United States - 13_EM | ecosystem: Host-associated > Plants > Roots > Unclassified | place...
GGGGAGCAGGAGCGGGGGAGGAGGGGTGAAGGGAGAAGGCGTCTTGGAAACGAGCAAGGCGTTACTGCTGCAATGATAATAGAGCGATAAGCTACATTTGTATATTTATGAAAAGAATATATAGTTTGTTCTTCGGGGTATTGATCTCACGTCTTCGTGCTCTCAGCCAGTCCACACAAGATGGGTGTATAATTCGCGAACCGAATATTGCTCGCTGGGCACCCATTGGATTTTCGCCGTGACCTTTGATACTAAACTATGAGCAATAAATTGCTGGAACACAGGGTGCCGTGTACATAGCCAATCCCTTATGTTAGATACCGAATGGTGTCGAGTACATTAGTTGATGCCGTACCCGTGGGTGATCTGTATATAGTGTCTAAGTTGATCCGCCAACTTTCTAGGCCACTCGCGAGTAGAAATTTCGATTGAAGTATATTCCACAAAGCCCCGCCACCGCAAAAATTTGCACCAGGCCTGTCCCATTCCGTAGCTACCAGGATATGCAGCCGTCAAACGATAGATCAATATTCCTCTTTACTTATTATTCTTCTCACAGAAATGATCCGGGTTGCCTCTCACAGATGTTGACTGAGTACCAATACATAAATCATTGCATTAGTTGTACTATGTTTTGTAAAGAACATAGCGCCCAGCACTAATTTTATATACAGGAGCTTGGAATTGTTTCGAATAGTTCGGAATACTCCACATTCGTACATAACTATCCAATGGGAACTATTATCTAGTCCCTATGCCAAATGATTTCCGAATCAGGACGCAAGCCCACACCCCGACAGTGGCATTTCATAATCATTTCCTTCCCTTTTCCTTTCCCATTTCCGGGCAGTCCTGCGGGAGCAGGGCTGTTAATTTAGAAATATAGGAATCATTGCGCGGTAGTATTTGGTTACCCTGAATTCAGTCCAATGAGAATTTTTTCAGTTATAAACTCAGTACTCATATGCGGCCCGGCGGGGGAGCCATGATGAGCCAGCAGCCCTATGAGGTAATAATTCCGATATATATTTATTTTCATTATGACTACAATACGATTTTGGCTGTTGAGGGTAATTCCTTCTGAAGGGAGAGCGCAGATGGCTCACCCATTAATCCTATGAAGTCTATGTGTAGAATCGTGAACTACCAGTCCTACCCCGATTGTAATCCATGCTCCACTGTATCATTGACTGTATATTGCTCTCCCATGCAGAGCCTGTTTTCACTCATATTGGCCTTTTCCCAAGCCTATTACTGTGTATATGCGGTCCCAGTAGGGGGTCTATGGCGAGGCATCGGGAATCCTGAGTAGATTGATCAAATTATCCTCCATATCACAGTTCTGAGACCTTTATTTTCACATATTAACATTCGCTCATACTGGTGCCTGATTTCAGGGTAACACCCCACTTTCATTTACTCTGTTCGAGCTCCCACATGTCAGCTCCTATATATGCCCTACCCAAGCTGGATATCCCCCTATATCAACTCATATATATATTTGTAGCGCGGGTGGATAAGCTCGATTGAGCTGGTACATAGTGCGCATGCTTAAATAAGACAGTCTTGTCAGCGGCGACCAATCCTTTCGGTGGAGTTTGCACATTGCGCACCAGGAGGATAGAATCTGGATGAAGCCGGTCAGCGCATGTCTGCATTTGTGGTTCTATATTGAAGCGTGGGTAATTTGCGGTATTGGATGCCTTAGTCGTGAAAGCGAAGCGGAGTGTATACAAATGTTCAGGCTCAATAGTATTTTCTTATGAGCTACTTGCAAGCTTAAGCTTGCTGCTATGGGATATATATTATGAAGCAGTAGATGGGGGGATGGACGATGGGGGGATGGACGATGGGGGGATGGACGGCGTTTCTTTTGAAAAGAGGTATAGTTTCTGGAGGTGCAAACGGATGGGTTTTGGAGGGACGGGAGATCATAAGGTGATGGCGATGGCGGGGTGTTATGCCGATAGAATAGAATATTAAAACTGGAAAAGTACTATACTATTCAAAGCTGGGAGCTACCTATATAGCAGTTAAATCAAAGCTTATAGATTTCAACTTTGGAATGTACCGACCGATCAGCCCTTTCTTACTGTATTGGGGTGCATTAAAGTGCTGCTCACATAATTGTGGTGTCAAATACTGCTAGCTAGAGCTCGCATAAATGGTATGTCATAAACGATAAGCTGAGGATACATGAGGAACCCCCCGTTACGAGACCTTTGTGAGAACTTTTAACTTTCATCGGCTACCGCCGATAACTACCGTACAGAATGAGCCAAGCCATGCGCTCGGTGTCTTAACATGCAGGTTGAGACTAGGTACTCGGTATATAAAGTGATAATACCAATTCTATCAAACAAAGTCTTCCATAAACTCCACCCCATCATCCAAGTAAATTGTAGTCTTCCAATCACAAATATGAAGTTTAGTACGGAGTATTTCTAGTATAGTCCATCAGGTAGGGGGATCCCAGTGTGTTCAAATGCTTTAAAAATACTGTCTCTTCCACGGTTGGCGTTACTGTGGTAACTGAGACAATGTACACACACTGAATCTCATTCTAAGACACTGAGCGCACGGCCTGGCGAGAATTCTTTATCTACGGTCTGCGGCACGTCATGTCGATCACTGCGTGAGACAGTGCGACAGTCCTCGCTTATGCTTACGACATGTGCTCAAAGGCAGTTTGAATATGATTATGATTGCTTCATCTGCTCGAGGCTGAAAATATCTCCACCAGGGCCTGTCTTGTCTCGAGGTGTCTTATGCCCAGGCAATCCCATGTGTATACCGTATAAGCTTGCGTATAAGAAAATGCGAAATTTAGTTTCTGGGGTTTCCTATCACCGAAGCCCTATCTCCCAATTGAGCTATATACGGGGCAAAATTAATTAGAAATCTCGTTACCAAGCAACCCTCATGCTTAATCAGAGGATTCAAGCCGCCCTTGCACCGGCTTAGGGTTAGATTAGCATGTTTTTCGGGCGGGGTGGCTGGTTGTTTGAGCTCCCCGTTATAATGATTTCGGTGTGCCCCAGCTTTGGTGAATCGCCGTCGTTGATATGTAAGAACTGACCTCCTCCGAGCCTCCTTTAGGTATTGGTGTACTGTCTGCATCCCCCATATTCTGCCTCTCATCATCCGCTTGCACATTACGCACCCGCCCATGCCGGTGGAAATAGGTTGTGTTTGGGTTTGTCGGTGGACTAGTCTGGATCATACTTGTGCTGAATATTCGATGCTTATGGAATTCAATTGGGTTTGGAATATCTTTCATCTTGTTGTATATTCCAATCGATTCTATACTAGAAAGATCTTCCCTATTTCTGGCTTACGGGTTCTGGGTAAGGTGTTAGGTCCTGGTACTCTGACGTTTCTTAAACAAAGGTACTTCCTTAATCGCTGGCACTCTCTTATACACGAGATTATACGGTATGACGACCAGGGCCTTCATTCTCAGCTTATGCGGCAGTTAGCCTGGATTTCGGACCCGACCCTAGGTACCATTAGTCTGAAAACTGAAAATGACTTGGTGTGCCACCTATGGGCAATATGGATTGGAACTGCAACTTGGGGGCGACTACGTGATCACGATCAGCGTCGTGTACTCCGTTGTTTGGTTCAAATAAGATGCTGCATCATGAACACTCTCTCCACCACCAACTTCTATCAGAATAGTAGAACACCCTTGTCCATAGCCAAGAGCACAACGAGGGCAATTGTTTTACAACAGTAATCAGAATTCGGACTTCTATACCTAACCACGCCAGGCTTGTACCCATCAAGCACCATGAAACGCAATCAGGAAATTACAGGAATATAAGCTACAGCTTGGAGATTTAGATGAGCAATCCCAGTGTACTTTACATTATAGCCAAGCGTCAAATCGAAAACCTTCAGAACGCTGTAGGATAAGGGTGGTTATCAAACAAGATTCACCGACTTCCTGAGTTCCTAAGTCCTTTCCAGTACTTGTCTATTTCATTCTTTTAAGGGTGTAGTTATTTCCACTGAATTTTGTTTCTACATACATGTTGAGCGGTTCTTATAAGAATATACCCCCACCGCCGGCATTCTTATATCGAGATTCTACTGCACTCAGATTTTGCAGAAATGCCCTGCAATCTATCACTCCTTAACTGTTTATTGCAATTGTATTGGCCCCCCAGCCCAGGCTAATCCCCAGTAGTTCCATGTCCGCTACTGCTGTGTATTGTCCTTGTTATCCCCTTTGCTCGCTGTTGCTCCCACCACCCCTTTTTGTCGGCTGCCACGTCTGTCCATTCCTTTATGTCATTTTCCTTCAAGGCTATCGTCACTCGGCCCTCATTGGGGATCCTTTCAGCCGGCCACTTTAGGTTTGTCCCCACCCCTACTGTTTCTGTTAAGATCTGTACAGCTCTTTCCTTTAATTAACCCTCCTAGAGTTTTATTCGCAGTGGGTCTTAGACAATAAGCAGGTCTCATTCGCGAGCTTTCACAGTATTAGGCAAGCAAGAGCAATTGCTGTGGGTGCGCGTAGAAGCTCTTACAGGGGGGTAGAGAGTTGGGTTAGCAGTTGTCTTGAGCCATATTTCTACGCATTTCTGCAAAATTCGTCTTACCCGAGGGGGATTTCAGACGTTTTCTTGCCAAGTAGAGTAAATCACCGCGAAATTGCTCATCCGCCCAAACGGGTTTTATGCAAATCTCAATCATTTCTGGAGCAAATTGGCTTAAATTTTGGGGGTATAAATACATGTGTAGTATTTCCCCAGGCGAAGTATGCAGGGGTACATGTGACTTGCTACTGAAGTTATGTTAGGAAGATATATGGTCGGATAGAGGAGCTTTTTTTGGAAAATATATTTAGAGAACAGCGCTGGGAGGGTTGTGGCTACCTCGGATTCTGCACTCAGTTGGTCTTAGAAGCCTAGACCTATAGACAGGATGTTGAATATCTTTGTGTGGGGGCTACTACTGCCTATGGGAAAATTTGGGGTATTTGTTGGAATATTTTTATTAAAAAACACCCGAAAAAACTGCCTGGTAGCTCCAAGGGATGTATGGACGGTTTAAGCCCATAATATAAAAAATCCGGTATAAACTGAGGAAGTTCATCCTCCCTTATTCTTAAAACCACCCCCTAGGAGATTAGTAGCAAGCGCTTGATAGCTCCCAAGAATCTACCCACAAATTTGAATGCCCTAAGCCCATGCTCACGATGATCTGAGAAATATTGGGTGGGTTACCCAAGGTGTCTGATTGGTCTGATTGCTAGAAATGGATAAATCTCCAGCAAGCGCTATCTAGGCCTAGCCGCCAAGGGCCAAAAAGAATGTGCTCTACATAAGTGAACTTACATTTGAGCTATTGAGCACCCCATGCAGTCCCCCCCCTGATAGAGATATTTCAACAAATACCTGACTGACGTCCCCCCCAAACCTTCCCATATCAAGTAGTGCCCCCACACAGCACCTCCACACAATGATGTTCAACATACTCTCTACCTAGCCCTCTCATACCAATCGAAGGCAAGAATCTGAGCTAGTTATAGCCCTCGAGCTCCAACTCTGTACTCTGAATATATTTCCTCAAAAGACCACCTGCATCCGACCATATATCTTCTAACATAGCTTTAGTAGCAACCCCTGCCTAGTTTGCCTGAAGAAATACCATACATGTATTTATACACCCATAATCTGAGCCTATTTGGCCCAGAAACGGTTGAGATATGCCTAAAACCCGCCTGGGCGGTCTCCAAGCTTCCCGGTGATTTAGTCTAACTCCTACGCTACGTTGTAGGCCTGTGTTGGCTCGTCTAGTCTGCAGCTGGCGCCGGCGCAGAAGGGAAAGGAAATGCAGCATACTTAAACGTAATACCTGTGTAGGGCAGATCGACCCATGAATACGAGAAAGTCTGTAACGAGTACCTGCTCCGAACCCTGCGTAAGAAGCTGGGATCTATTGCAGCATCGCCAGTGGAGTGAGAGTTGCTTCAACCTGTCCAGATGCGACCGGCGACTACCGACGCCGTGTATATATAAGTAGGCAAAATGTCCTCTTGTTTTCTCCCCATCCAAGCACAACCACCAGCTGTCTACTACTACCAAGCAACATTCAATCCTCTAGCTACCAAGCAACCTTCAACCCGCACCCCAACATCATCGAAATCATGAAGTTTGTAACTTCCATGCCCATCTACCTTTTCTTTAGCATGTTCGGCATGCTCTCCGTCGTTACTGCAGCCGCAATTCCTAACACTGCCCCCGCGGCTGTTGATGGAACTGGAGTTACTCCAAGTATGTACAATGGACTTCATACCACCGTTTGCTATGGCTGACGCTTTTGTATTTTTAGCTATTCAACTTCACGAAAGGGGCCCCATTTTGGCTCGACAAGACGTTCTACCTGGCGAGCTTGCTGGCGACATTCTTCCGGATCTGACTCAATGATCAAAACGCACAGGGAAATGGGACATCTAGGAATGGATATATGCTTGAGATGCTATGGCAGGTTTGTTTTCGGGACTGGGATGGAGGGCTGTCGGTTGAGAGCAGTGGGATTGGGAAATTTGTAGGTGGGGCTGGGGTATTGGATTGATTTCATTGAACGGTTGGGAGTCAGTTGACGCTTGAAGAACTCGGGGTGACATCTATATCTTCTCTAATCATCTTGTATCAATTGAATTTATATCAGCGTTTTGGTGGTCTGCAATTGAAACTATTTCCTCGCTACATGTGCCAATTTCCCCATCACGGCTACTGCGTGCGGCGCGGAAACCCTAGAATTTCTGCCACAGAGAATTTACCTGGAACTGATTGGCTTAATAGAACATAGAGTAGATACCAGCGTAGTTACCTCTGGCTTTAATTTGTGCGGTAATGTACAATTGCATAAGAAGCATTAATTTCAATATATGGTAAGGCTGGTGTATCATATGAATGGCTTATGCTTACCTGGGCCTGGATCTCGTAAATTCACTATACAGTATACCAATGGAAGCGCCCGAGAATTCAGGCCCTGGATAAACTCAGGGTACTATTGGTATTATATGCTTGTATTGTATTGCACTCGTTTATGGAGTTGCATTGTAATTATAAGGGGTTGGCGAGGCGTGTTGGAGTCCTAGGTTGAAAGTCGAGCGGAGTAGACAGCTCTAAATGACAAATACAATTAATATTATGAGTGACAAGTGGCCAAATCAAATCACCCGAGACATATAGACGCTTATTTTTGCCACTTCCTCTAGACCATCTCTGTGCTTGTTGGTTGGCGATGCTAGCTATCGGGAAGAGGATAGGTAAGTGTAACAGATAGAGCATGGAGTAAGACATGAGGCTCAGTTTCATGTAACTTCGGAGGTTGAAGGATCAAGGGGCGGAGTTAAGATAAGCGGACTTGCAAGACAAGATGGGGGATGGGGATTATTCTTGAGAAGGCTTATGGTTGTGGTGATCTTTATCCATATTATCGAAACTTCTAGGTGTACTCACGATTACAGGGCACAAATAGCAATTTGATGAGGCTTAAATAAGTTTATTTTCCTTGATGCTGTGGCGTGAGTGTTGATAACTCTACCCAATGGGATTGTTTTTATTAGAGTTCTGATTTCGTATAAAAGTCTTATATTTTAAGAGTATATGTATGTTGACGCCAGGATCGTGTTGAGGAAGTATATCCAAATATGCCTCCTACCAAGGTGGTAATCACAGCTGAAAAATCTTATATTGGAGTGCTTGGTTACCGGGGAGGGTCTTGAATCGATATACAGTCTCTAGAAAGACAACAAATTCTACGTAGTTGGTGGTATTTCGTTCGGCTATGGTGCCTGCCGACGTTACTGATGATGGAAACCGCAGCAATGTTAGCTTCAAATTCCGAAATTTCCCACGAGCATGATTCTCTGCAAGCATCTACAGCATGTACTCTACTCACAATCAAGTACCTTACATTGTATCGGAATTACTATCAGTGGATCCTACTTGGTTAGTAAGTGCATTGCCTGTATGAGTTCTTCATCTTCAGTGCTTGTGGTACTTACAAAATCTCGATATATGCATGAGTCAGGGGCCTGAGCGCAGGTACGTTCCAGGGTAGATGGCCAATAGATTTACGAACTTCTAAATTTGATAACGCTATGGCAATCTAATCTGCAAAGGATAACAATTTGCACATCTGTGCATCACTTCGGCGCTGCTTAATACATCCTTTCTTCATTTCGGCGTGCAGTATTTGCCTTGGTGTTCGTGTAAGCTGGAGAAACGGTGCAAGATCATATCTAGGTACTACAATTTTTCAAAAAAAACTCTCACAACCCTCTTCCTCCACCTTAATCCGCCCCCTGCCCCAGAATACTCACCGCCCCTAACCGCATCCACCGCCACCTCCTGTCGCCTAATTACATACCACTCTCCCAATCCTTGCCTTCTATTAACAACACTAACAGTCGATGCTATTTGTGCACAAGTGCCCGTGTCTCACCAGCTCAAGGGATACAATTGTGACGTTGTGTCACCTTTGTTCACTTGGGTATCGATAACGGTTGATCTGCAGCTGAGACATGGATGACATGCAGCCGAGATATTGATGATCATGACCTGCAGCTGAGACATGGATCACCTTTAACTGCCGGAACGTTAGTACCGCGAAAACTGGAACGCAGGAGTCCCAGCAAAAGGTTTAGAACACACTATGGCAATTTCACTCTACCTAGCTTAGAAATTAGCCTTGACTAAAAGGAGGGGTGCTTGTAGGCTTGTAGAAAATTTGGCTCCTGCGTTACTACTTCCAGGCAGATTGGCGGTATTGCTCTCGAACTTTGTGTTACTTTTAGCTGTCCCGCAGTCAAATCTCCTTAGCTTCAAGATTTTAACCAGGGCACTTGTTTGCGGTATCTGTAATATACTACCCCCCTGAAAGGGGGAAGCTCGGTTTTATGGTGTGTAAATTGGTCCGTACCTGGGCGGGTTTTGAAAGTGCAAGGGGTGGGTAAGGCGTGCTGCATTTCCTTTCCCTTCAACTGTGTCTCTCCGCCCATGCGTCGCGGCCGTCAGACCGGCTGCTTTGGAATACGAGCCTGCTGAACTGCAGCGCAGACTACGCGATTTAGAAATGTGCAATGAGCCTCCGAGGCTACTGATATTTACGGAATTTCTCAGGAGATCGACGTATGATATGCAAAAGTCTGTTGAAATATACTGTTGATATAGGGGTTGTGAATTGCAATGACGTCAGTGGGTCGACGTAGGTATAGTTTCAATCTATTCACATTCGGCCGGCAGCTGTACATAAAGAGGCACTTTGTCCTCTCGTGGTCTCCACATACAACCACAACCATAACCACAACTACCACAACCACCACAACTAGCTGTCTATAGCTACCAAGAAACGGTTAATCTTCCTCCGAGATTAAAAGTCATGCGGTTTACCCTCTTTACACCCACCATGTCCATCTATACGTTCTTTAGCGTGTTTGGCATCTTCTCGGCCGTCACTGCAGTTGCGATCCCAAACCCTGCCCCCGTGGCTGTTTATGGAACTGGGATTACTCCAGGTATGTACAACAGAATCATTCAAACATTTTACCGAGGGGAGGGTTGTGACTGACGCTTATTTTCTCGTTAGCTGTTCAAATTCACGAAAGGAGCCCTATTTTGGCTCGACAATCCGCATGTGGAACGCAGAGTTGTGGGACTGAGGTACCCTGTTCCAGACCTGGCTGCTCATGCGACTTCAAGACCGGTACCTGTTCTCAGGGTCCGCCTCCCGAGCTGCCTAAGCTTCCGGAGGTGCCTCCACCCCCGGAGGTTCCGATTCCAGCTCCGGAGGCTCCAGCCGTGGAGCTACCTATGGTTCCGGAGGTGCCAGTACCAGCAGTGCCGGGACTACCTGGAGTCCCAGGACTGCCTGGAGCTCCGGGGTTGCCTGGGCTGCCTGGGGCTCCGGGACTGCCTTCAATTCCGTCGCTTCCTCTTCGATAAGTCCATAGTCAAAATGCACAGGCAAAATGGACAACTGAGAATGCATATATGTTTGGGATGCTACGGTTTTGAGTCTGCTATTGGTTAATGCTGTGAGCGGGAATGGATTGGGAAATTTATTGGTGTGGACTAAGGCAATGGATGTATTTCATTCAACCCTCATCTTCATATCATGTCATTACGGGTATGATTAGGGAGTTAATTCATGCTTGAAGCACTCCACTTTATATCTACATTTCTTTAATCATGTATCAACTATTTAATATTAATTTTTTAATTTCACCATATCTTGAAGCGTTTGCACTACTGGGCCTACCTTGAACCTGCTATTAAAACCATTCCCTCGCTCGCTACATGCGCCAATCTCTATATCACGCTACTGCGGAGTGGGAGCCACGCAGCCTGTGCCAAAGGAAATTTACCTAGAACTGTACAGCTTAGAGATTATCCTAGAGCATAGAGCAGGTACCTATGCAGTTTTATATGGTGTAAATCTGTGTAGCAATGTGGGGGTGGTTAACTGATACATATGTTCTGACCGACTGGCTTATCGGGCGCTATTTGCGACCCAACAACCAATTGCGCACAAGCCCACGTTAGACTGCCCGATTCACCAAGCTATTGCTGAATCTTTCAACCGATCCACCAATCTATGCGCATATACATATGTTCTATTAGTGGGCAACTGACGGTAGGCATGATGCAGTGGTAACTTGTTTACTTTATGGTGATGTTTATCAATTGAGGGCCCGAGTTTGACTCCCCCTATGGGAGGAGGTATTTTTCGCCAGTAAGTTGCAAATATCGTCAGGGGATTTACTCCTTAATGCCCCGGTTCACTGTATCTCTCCCAAGCACAAAACTACAACGAAGGAGACGTAAGAAATAGTGTGTGGGTAAAAGGAGTATGGTGGACTGAGGCAACTTGTTATGACTTTTGGGATTGAATATAAAAGATATACAGCTACACTATCCAGCAAGAGCAGCTATAGGTAGAGCCAGCGGCAGCAGCTATATTCAACGGCTGAAGCTATACTGAGCCAACATAGTTGGCAATCATCTAGGTTGGCAGTTCGGTTGGCCAACTCATTCAGCAATCATACGGATTCAGTAATACTATGGATTTAGTAATTGTACAAATTCGAGTAGGCTTGCATGTAGTTAGTCTGTATGGTAATGTATTAGAACTTTGTGGAGTATATGGCTGGATCCGACAGGCTCTAATGGCGCTCAAATATTTGATAATCAATTTTGAAGGCCAATCGGTCGACCTATTGACAAATCTACGATATTGGCGTATCGGTCAGAACACATACATGGTGAGTAGTGCTCTCTCAGTCGCGATTTATTGGATGCTGTAATGACATTATGTTTTTTTTAAATTTTTTTTATACTCAAAAATGACATTATGTGGCACTAGCGTGGCAATAGAACAACGTTCGGAGGATCAAGATCCACTGAGGGTACTATTGATAATATCTAGCTAGAGAAGAGGTGTATGGATTCAATGTCTTAAATTTCCGGTACCACAAGGGCATTCGGTCCATGTGATGTGTTTCTGCATACACTGGTGGGTAAGAGATCAGAAGGGGCTGTGGAGCCATGCCTCGACATTTTTGGCTGCCAAGATATCCCTATTTCAGTTTGATTTCCTGCCTTCGGTACATATAGAGGAAGAGGTCAGCTCTATTGGGATACAACTCAAGCGTAGCATTGTTATTGGGGAGTTTTGGTACTTGGAAGGCATTTATTGATGACAGCTTATCCTTGAAAAGTGCAGCAACTTCTAATTTTTAGGTTTGCCGGTACAGGTCCGAAGTATGACTCGTTTCCAAAGTTCCTCTGTTAAGCATTAGGATTTTACTTGAGCCTTGTTCTAACTCGACCAGGCTCAGGTTTATTTAGCGAAGCTTCCGAATCTAAAGACTCTTCAATTCTAGATCTGAACATGACATGACGGTATATATCTAATACAGTCGAATGACTTTTTGCACCTGTACATCGCTTCGCAGTTGCCTAATTTATATTATATATACATCGTTCTTCCCCTGTGCATGCAGTTTTAGTCGAACTACGTGCACGTGCTAGCCTGAAAAATGGTACAAGGCCAGAACCAGCAGATGTGTGGGTATATATGAAGCGGCAACTTCATAAAAGATATCCGGAGTTCATTAATTTGCGTGGTCAGTTGATACGGTGAAGCAGGCGGTGGCAGATGCATTAGAAGAGATCTGGAAAGAGATTCCCGAGTCACTGCTGGGGAGTCTTTATACCTCTATGCCCCGTCGTGTAGCAGCTGTCATTTAAGTAGAGGGGTGGTATACCAAGTATTAGGAGGTTGTATATGTAGATATATTGTTCATTCCTTTATTGTTCATACTGTTGTTGCCCACGCTCTTGCTTTCCCATTGTTTACTATGCACGGACAGCCTAGATATGCGCGCTAAACCCAAAATAATTGCGCTTAGCCTATACTATGCATACTAAACCTACAATATGCGCGCTAAATGAAAAACCTTATGCAGGAGGGTACCAAACATTTTGCCACCAGGGTGTACTTACATCATATATAGTGGACTTCTGAATCGGACCAATACTATATGCAGGTACAGCGTTTGTCGTACATACGCACTATACTCCATGTAGGCATAGGTAGGCAGGGGAGTCTGGCATGTAACGATTTAGCAGGCCAGTGTGGGTTTATTTATTGCCTGTCGTCAATTGATCAACCGCATGCGCATGGGGCATACCCTGGAGCCCTCCAGCAAACATGGCTACTATCTCGAGCTTTTAACCGCTACTACATGGATACATGGTTATAATTATAGGGAGTTTGAGAGTGTGCGGATACACGTACCTATAGCAATATTACCTCGATGCTTCTTACTTCCGTTGAACTCATAGATACATATAGACTATGATTATCCGTGCTGATATAATCCCCGACCCATCACCAAACCCCCTCCGCAAGCTACCCTAGAATAAGGATACTTATAAGTAAAAACTTCTCACTACCGCACTCGATATCTGGAACCAACCCTACTACAAACTCCTCTACACCACACATCTCGCCCGCCGCATCCCTGGAATCCTCCCTAAAAACTTCTCGACCACCTCCGACAACTGTGGCGGGAAGTGCGTGGGGCCAGCGTTAATCTACGGCGATGAGCTGCAAGAATTGGAGGTGTGGTACTTCCAGACAGAGCGAGGAAGGGTTTGTGGATAGATGTGGAGGGGAGAAAGTTGAGTTTGGATGCAGTGTCATGAGGACCTGGGGGGGTTTAAGATGGAGCCAACTGTGGGAGAAAGTCTAGGTGGTAGTGTGTGGGGGCATTTGACTGGCTGTGGTTGTGGTTGTGGAATATCGGTAGCTGCATCTTCTGCTAGAAGGGTTTCAAGCTCGGCTTGGGAGATATTAAGTTGGGCTGACATAAAGCAATATGGAAGCTGGTATGATCACTGTATGGGAGCACGAGATCACTGGATCACATTTCACGTTGATTCAGGGGAAGTGAAACATATTCACCAAAAATGTGATAGCCGCATTGTTGGCATATAATCTGTATCAAGCGCGCTGCATACACGGCCTTTTATGCAGGGGTATCAAACATTTTGCCACCAGGCTGTACCTACCCTTATTTTTTTGGAACATGGTACCTACAGGGTCCGTGGCTGCAGATATTGGTTGCACTGCAGCTCGCGATTTTATTTTCAACGTGTACAGTTGGACCGTCCTATAGTGTAAATGTGTAAGCCCTGCTGGGGGGCATTGAACCCAGTGTAACAGAAATAAAATACAGTAGTACGGAGGTCCGCACCAAAAGTCTTTTCCGCCTTCCTATTTGGGAAGAGTGCATATGTAAATATATGCAGTTATAAACTTGGCATATGCAAAGCCTATGCAGCGCATCGGTCGGGCATTTTTTACAACTACAGCGGGGTTAAAGTGGTGGATAATGCCAGTGCTATTCACATTAGCAATGTAGTGATGGA
>Ga0307511_10004703_pt1 | contig 13958 bp, 13 predicted proteins | sample 13_EM_MG_FD_200266 | JGI IMG/M metagenome (GOLD analysis project Ga0307511, IMG submission 200266) | Populus trichocarpa ectomycorrhiza microbial communities from riparian zone in the Pacific Northwest, United States - 13_EM | ecosystem: Host-associated > Plants > Roots > Unclassified | place...
CTTCAAATCACCACGAAAATACGATACTCGTGATGTGGTCGTTTCGCTCTGTCGAATTCTGTTTTCCCAGACGTCGGAATCTAACTGGTTGTCGAGATCGACCAAGTGGGCTCGTCCTGCATGATGTTATAGGTGTTATTTTGGCGTTCACAGCGCCCATGGTACGCGAAGTGAAATCAACAATAAAAGCCGCAATGCAATGACATATAGCTCTAAATTACGTGGGTTTTGGTAAATCATTACTCGTATTCATACTATGGTAATACGCCGGTTTTGTGCCTACCATGTCATGAATCCCCTTCCCAAAGCATTGGAAACCGCATTGGGATAGTAGTGTTGGTAAAAATACCCATCAACTGGTTGAAGGTGTGGACAATTTTAAGGCATGCTCCACACTTGATCCCACGAACTCAATTATGACTGAGAAATTGGCCATCCATGCTGAGGAACCTGGAAACATCATTTGTTTTCCACCCCCCATCTGCAAGAACATATGGTCACTTGTTAAATGCCTCTACGTGCCCCTCTATACTTAATATTAGCCCATTCAACTCTGTGCGTGGATAACAAAAGAGTATTTCTTATTCACTGACGCGGGGTTTATATGAGAAAGCCTCGTCGGATGGTGATGAGCCTCGGATGGGGGTGACTTCTATGAACCTTAGCATATCCTACGTATGCATGGCTTCTGCTGTGGCCGCTCTGCAAGACCCAAAATCTAACAACCCGTTATTTTCTCGAGGCATAAACGGAATATGCCGTTCTCAACGCCGGGCCCATCACTCCTGGGTATTAGTATCAGTAGCCACCTTAGGAGGGTGGGAAACCTATGATGATCTTCGGGATGCCAGCACAGTCAGGCGAGTGTAGATTCATTCGCCTGTCTCCTGGACCACGTCCTGTCCAAAATTACTCGGAATGATTAGAACTGGGTGCGTAGCATGGAATGTGAGGTCTCGTCAGGCTCGTGGCGCGTGATAATGCTCTCAATAGACGCTTTGGTTCACTCTCACATTATCCTCCAGCCCCTCCTTCGGGTACACCTACTGATATCCCACTAGTCTATTATTACGTGGGCGCCGTGGAGTTGCTAGAAAGGATCGAATACCGCGTGAATCATGGTATGCATGCCGCCGGAGAGTGGATTGATGGTCCTGGTGGCTTGCGATCCAGGCGGATAGGTAGATGAGGTCCCACAACAGCAGAAGTTGAGATACCTGTCCCATACTTGTCCTTCATCGTAATCTGTAGGACGATGGGCGGTGAGTAGGTAGTATCAGAGGTTGGTGTTCTTCATGGACGTCGGGGAAATGCTCCCCAAGGATGATGTTGTTAACCGTGTCATGATACCCAAGCCCTCCTCCGCCAAGCACCTATTTTGTTTGTGAACCAGAGTCAAATTTTGGCTACTTAATGAGGAGCGCACTGTGGAGGAGGAAATTCCGCGAACGACTTGCGGGGAGGGGGCTAATGGTGTCGGGACTTTTGCCCCGGACTGGGGAGTATCGCCGAGCGGGTGAATATATCGTCCGCGGTAGGCTGGGTCCTAGACTGGGTATTCCGCAGCGGAGGGTGGTTGATACCCTATGATGCATGCCAGGGCAAGGGTTCGAGGTTCCAGCATAGCAAGGAGAGTGCACGGGCGCTTCAACTCGGTCCGGTGGAAAATTACCACAGGGTGAGTATTGGCGCTAGGTGTGTCCTGGGATCCCTTCACGGTTGTTTATGACGCGAGTTCGCAGGAGGAAACCCGTGACTCGCGTTAGTCACCTCTTGCCATCCTCCCATGCGGTTTTGCCAGTTTCAGCGCCCGGCTTCGAAACAACTACGCCCTACAACTTGGACAACCATAGTATGAATACGAGAACTGATTTACCAACAAATACAACATGGACAACCTAACAAGACTTCCCGATATCCCCTACCCTACCCAGGGTGGACACCCATCGTACACACTCTTGACCTTCGGCTTGGGATATCCTGCAATTAATCCTTACACACGGCACAAGCCGTCGAGGGTTTTCAAAAAACCTGCCTGGGTTTTACTGGATGAATAATGTGCATGTGGGAATTGCACATGCTACATCGACTCACTCACGCGGTGATGGCAATGGAATCCAGGCGATTACATTGCACTTGAATGATTTTCTTCAATGTCCACGCTGCAGTCTCCGAGCCTGGTGCCGACGGTGGCATACTTCAGGTTACGTGATATCGAGAAATTCTCATGTGAAGTAGGGGATCCAGAGAAAATTAGGGATGCAGGTGAGGATCTGGGTGCCCACTCACATTGTTAATATACAACTGAAGAATCTTTAAATATTGAGAGAAGACTTCGAAATTCCAGATACCGCTGGGTGGCATATCGGCAAGTTTCCTCCCTGGTATGTTTCTCCCCAGAACCATTGACATCTAACAAATACCCTACTCCCAATGCATTCGAGTCATCAATCATTGACTCTGATAATCAGCCCGGATGTGTGTTTACCCAGGGTTCGCTTAAACCTAAAGTAGGACACAGACAAATCTCGGGTGACGCGAGTTGAGCTGGGGTCCACTACCCGTTGTTAATTGGGGTACCTGAAACCCCCACAATTTGGTCCCAGCCAATGATACTTCGGAAGGTACAAGGACAATCGAAACCTTGGACAAGGCGCGGTCTTGCACAACATAATATTAGGTGGAATGGGTCAACGCCAGCCCCTGGATTGCCGAGGGAAACAAACCAACGACTTGACCCTGAACTTCTAAAAGTTCACCCCACGACTCAAGCAATACTTGTCAATATTAAGTACACATGCTGCGACTACAAAGGCTATCTGCCACGTCTTAACAACATACTGTAAACCGGATATAAGAGAGCACAGGTGTGGTTCGAGGATGTGCCAGGTAAGTTTTCGTGCATCTTGACCAGTGATTGTGATAATACAAGACTATCTTTCCATGTGTCTAACAATTGTTACTCTCAGAATCACCGACTTCCTACATATCCACCTGGTCGAGCCATCTCATGTGGCACCCTGTGCCCAATCTGACGATACTACACAGCCACTGTAGAATATCGTGTACAGAGCCACTCCCTCATCCTGAGGGGGTCATTGGAACCCCAGGGACCATACCCCAGTCCTTTACCCTCCGCTCTGTTCTACGATCTTCTTCCTCCCATCAAATGGTGACCACTTTTCACGATACTACACATGTTTTACAATGAGCACACTAAACGTCCGTATCTGTTCGTTGAGTCCGTATACGTCCGCTTTCTACGTTGTTCCTGTCATGGCGCTAGTTGGTTGTTCAGTTATTCCCTAGCCCTTGTTTATATTGAGGATTGATTACCTCATGGGCACTGCTATAGGGCGGTGTCCCAGAAGGTACGGCGGCGGAAGTATACAGAATTATCGTGATGGCGTCCCATCTGTCATTCTGCAAAAGTCCCACGCTCTAGGCTCTACCAAGAACGGGTAAGTTTATAGTCGCTGACAATAGTGTGACAGCGGCGATGTCACCCTGTGGATTGTATTTCGGGTTGTTTAAGTTGGACTGGCAAGCATTTTATAGACACCTCGGCTTTCACTCCTTTCTCATAATACAAACAAGTCTTCACTCACACTAGATAGCACACATTACGATTTGTTTTATCCACATACTCTAACTCAATATACAGTTAATTTACACCAATTAACAAAGGCCGCTCAACCCCGGCGCTCAAATTCACCGTACTAGTTTTCTTTATATCACTATTCTGCTGTATACCAATCATACGTTGTTAACGGAGAAAAATCTATTTCTTCTAGGAGCAGGAGATCATTGTCGTTGTTGTAGGCTATAGTGCTAGGATTCTGCAGTCAAAGAAATCCGTCAAACACAGAGTGATGCTCTGCTCGCATCCCGCATCCATTGTCACGACTTTCCATATTGGTGACCCCCATTCTACCAATTGCTCACGATTGTCTAATTCTGGATGCGCTGCTGCTCGTTTTGCTGTTTTTTATCATTTACATGCCCAGTACAAGCATTCGGCCCTATAAGACAGCTGACTGCTCCCCGTGATCTCAATGTCAAAGATGTGAGACTATTCCAACATTAAGTCCGCTTCACCATCCATTATGACATCCTTCTCCTCGTGCTCCTCGCATAGTTCCTCTTTATCTTCCGCTTTGTCCTCTTCCTTCCCCCTCTGCCCCAGCTTCCTCTTCCTCCTCCGCCTCCTCCCCTTCTCCCTCTTCCTCTTCCCCTTCTTCCACTACATCCCCATCGTGAACTTCTACGCACCGTACGCCCCATCTCTCCACCCCCCCAATCCCAAATCCCGCGAGGCGTACCTAATCAGCGACGTCGGGGACATATTTGTTTTTAATTCTTTTTCCACATACTCAGTACTCCTATGCGGCCCTATAGGGAGGGCAAGTTAATCTATCCTGCCCACGCATGCGAGATACAATATAAAAACCATCCTAAAAATATAAACAGAATTCGTTGAAGATCCGGTCGAAGAATGCCTCGATCGTATCCCAATAACACCTGATTCTTTCCCCATAAATCGCGGCATCAACAAACAATATCAACGCAGGTGGAAAAAGATCGCAAGCGGAAAAGCATCTCGGCCGGACTCTCAGCCTGCTCCATCCATACTCAGTAGGGCGGAAGACCCGCTTGCCCATGCGAAGTCCTTGATTGGGGTCGACTCTCATGTTAAGGTAAATTACCAGTGACGACGCCCTCTTTTCGGTCCTTCTGTCCCCCCGTGGCAACCAGCAGATCCCCTCCATCGCGATCCCGAACCCCTTGTTGTCTTCCTCTATCCATCGCCGCATTTGACCAGGTTTAAAGTTCGTGGGGGCTGCGTGTAGGATGACAGCACTTGTCTTCGGTGTATATCGGGCTTGTGGTGGTGATGCTGGTGTCGCTGGTTATGGTATACGCCGGAGTGGGGTGGTGGCACGTTCGGGTACATTTCCTTTGCGCCGAGGGGGTGTCTCCCGCGGTGTCGCCTCGCTCTTTGTCGCTGCCTCCCTGCACGTGCGTGTCGGAGGTCTGGCGTTCCCCTGCGTAGCCACCGGACCTAACGTACTCCAAGTCGATCACCTGCTACAAGATCCCTTCGGGGGGGTGATAATCACCTGTGGGGGTGGTGTCGTCCCCGCTCTCTCCTTGCCCTTGGTCGATGCGGTTTCGGGGGAGCGAGTGGCCTGCATTGCTGCTTCTGCATATGTGTGCGCTGCCGTCTGAGTGGAAAAGGTGCTCGTCAGGGGCGGCGGTGGCGGCGGCGGTGGTGGTGGTGGTGGTGGTGATGGTGGGGCTGATGGTAGGGGTGGGGGTGATGGTGGGGGTGATGACGGTGATGGTGGGGGTGATGGTGGTGGTGATGACGGCGACGGTGGGGGTGATGGTGGATGGTGGTGGTGATGGTGGTAGTGATGCTGGGGGTGGTGGTGGTGGTGATAGCGACGGCAGTGGTGATGGTGGTGGTGACGGCGACGGTGGGGGTGATGGTGGCGGTGATGGTGGTGGTGATGGTGGTGGTGATAGCGATGGGGACGGTGGTGGTGGTGTGTGCTCTGTCGGGTGGTTGGTGGCCAGTAGGCGAGTCTTGCGTGACGGACACACCTTATCTGACCTGCCGCGGTTGATCTTTGTTTTCCCTTTGGCCGTCATGGTGGTGTGAGTTATCTTGTTGCCGGTTTGTCGGCCGGACAAAAGTTGCCAAGGTGTAAGCCGAGCGTTCTGTGAGCTCGTTGGCCAGGCGTCGGTGCGGGAATTACAAAATTTCTTATTCGCTCGAGTGTCGAGGTGTGTACTGGCTTGCCGGGTGGGTGAGCTCGTGGACCAATGCTCGTTGAGGGCGTTACTTAGTGAGAAAGGAGCAGAGGAGAGCGGGAACCATCTAGGTACCGAGATTGTAGGAGATGTAGGGAGATACAGGATGCCTCAGTGGGGTTTTTGTGGGCTTTGGACTGGGGGGGTTAAGAGGTTTCTTGGGCGCGGGGGGTCCACAAAGTGATGGTAGAACGGGGAGATGGGGGGGGGAATGGTGAAACATTTTTCATCAACCCAACGCTGCCCATTCTTCCGCATATTCAACATCAGGGTCCCCGTCATTAATATCTTCTAACTCCACTGTGTCCTAGGCCTCCTGTCGCCCCTCGCCTAGGGCAAAAACTGAAAACTAAGACCCCCTGTCTTTCCACCGTAGCAACGGATTTTGTACACCACTCTGAATAATTCCATGTTGGTATCTCTTATTACATTGCCGCTCCTGCCTCTTGCCAAACACTTGCAATGTACCTTGGCTCGATCTGCAGTACCCTGTAGAATTCGTTTTTCATCCATATTGTAGATATTTTTTCCGTAACATCATATTGACTGCGAGGCTACATAGTTTAATGAGCAAAAGTCTGCCAAATTTCTGGATGATATATTTTTTTTAACTTAAGGATCATTTGCTTTCATCACGTCTTTTTCCATTGCCGTTGATTTTTGACACAACTTCCGAACGTATTTGAAACAATCGAGATATATAATGCCCTCCAATCTCATGATATGTAAGCACCTCTATGTCGGATCTTCAGTGATATTTCCGCTCAACGATGGCTTCAGGTGATACTATGAAGCCCATAGGCCTCTACTGTGCTTTCGCCATTTGGAAGGCCTTCATTGCATTCGTAATACTGGTCTCCCGCTTGCTCTCTTCCATTTCCTTCGTCAGGCCCTTGACCAATTTGATTTTCCTCGTATGTGTAGCTTTGGTCGAGTTGTGGGCGTTGAGGGTTGGTTGCCCCCGCAAATAGCCCTGGAATTGACCAAGTAATAACACAACAGGGGTGTTGCATGTCCCTGCCGTCTTGCACTGCCCCATGGAATGCTGTAAGACCGTTATATTTACATGATCCCCCAAGAAATTCGGACGTGAATGACGGAGATATTGCTGGAAATGGTTATTTTGCTTAAGGCAGTGGCTGGGGCGGACGGAGTAGGGAGGGTGGTCCGGGTGGATTTTTTTTATGTTCCTAAAACTATAATTCGCGACTTCGAACGTAACTAGACCACACCCGGCTGGCCGGATTTCTGACTCCCTGGTATGTTATTCTGCTTGGGCTACGACTATGCCACAGGGGAAGGAAAAGGAAAAGGAAGAGAACTAAACAGATGAAAGCAGAAAAAAACAGGACCAGAGAAGAATCCGCATGCAGGATAATCCGCAATATGAAAGCCACAAAAAAACACAAAGAAACCCGAACGCCCGGAGCAGCGGAATTGGCCCCCCAGGTGGAGGGAGCTTCAGGATAGTTGGCGACATACACAATCGAATTAAGGTTGTTCCATTGCGTGCCAGTCTCTACATCTTGTTTTTGGAGCCGGTGGAGATTGGGGGTGGTCGGCGGGCTGAACGTAGTGGCAACTCACTTTGAACCCGCTGGCATCGTTGGCGGGCGTTAGTGAAAGTTGTCGAGTGGGCTAGTGAAGTTACTCTGCAGTTGGGTTTTTAACACCAACAGATATAAAATGTGTTACAACAAACACTCCATGATGGGGTCACTCCTACCTTCCACGCCCGTTTTGATAGTGCTATGGTTCACCAAGACTACTGTTTTGTGGACCACACGAAGGAGGGTCTTGCTCCGAGCGCCGTTGGAGTTGTTCTGACATATTCGGGAATCTTGCTCCTAGGAGGGCTGACCTGCGCCGGAATTAGGCCTCCCCACGAATGAAAAATTGAGATTACTCGAGATGCTAAATTGCACTCTACCAAATAAGGGAATTTCCGAAAATATTCAGAAATGTTGTAGTAGAAGAAGATGAGGAATCTGCATATATCAAAGGCGACTAACATGAAATGTAATTGAACATGGAGATATCACCAGGTACCTCCAGCCACCTCCGAGTCTGAATATTCCCCAGCTTGCAATTCTAGCACTTCTGCTGCCTCTGCCTCTTCCGCCAGCTCAACCTAGGAGTCAGGGTGTACTGCTTTGTATATAGAAATATCGAGACAACCATGAGAGGGACAGCATCGGATACAACGAGGGAAAGAACCTTGAGAGCAGCTCCAAGCTAGTGTTTGGCATTACCGTTTGCAATTGCGTGAGTTTGGCCGCGGAGTTGTCATTCTGAACGGAGTATAGTTGAACCTCTATAAATGCATCACTTCCGTCAGGACACTCTTGATGCATTTAGGCAGGTTTATGCATATAGACCGGAAGTGAGAAAACAACTGATATGTGACTAGATATATGATATCCCGAGCCCATATCCACCATGTGACAAACTAATCCACTCTCCTATTGCCCAAAACACTTCTTAAGGTGCCACTGCGGCTTGTGTTTCATATTGAGCTCCCACATCCGGATCTTTAATGTAACTATGGAGTACATGACGGATGCTGAATCTTGCAGATTGGCAGTACTGGGTGCAATTCGTATAATGTAGACCTGCAACCATATGGCCAAGGAATTATTGCAACTCAGTCGACAGTTGTATGGTCAACACCTTCTCCTTGGCTAGAAGCTCATCCAAGCCAACCAGACTAATCCAAGCCCAGAATCCCACACTGATTCTACCTCCACTGGTTGACGAGAAACCCAGCTATGCCAACAATTCCATTCCTTGGTCAGCAAGAACTACAAGCCTTTGTAGCTCCTTCGGATGAGAATATTCCAGAGCGTCAAGCCAACCTCACCGTTTAAGACATGGCAGCTGTCTGTACCCCAATCCCCAATATCGTGACATATTCAACTGATCAACCTACCTCCGCAGCCCCCATGATGACTCCGAGCCTCGACCTATGATCACTTAGACAGACGTGAACCAAGCCTTAGAGGCCATGCAGCTGGTAGTATTCCCAGGCAGGGAGATTTTTATGATATCGGCTGGAACTTCACCAGCGGGAACCTGCAGCACATATGAGTAATGAGTATATATACAAAATAAAACAAACAATCAGTGGGTACCTTATGTCCAGAGAAACCATCTAAAATTAATGCAACCGTATAGCCATTATGTAGGCGCTTGCTGAACCACCTCAGCCACTCAAGGAATAATATCATCGTAACCCAAGCCTTTTCATTGCTGCGGCGGTACTGGATGCCATTGAAAATCGTCGCTGTCTGCAGACATAAACATTGTGCAGGACAGCCTACTTAAGGCTACCTGCCAGACTGCTGGTGCCTAATCCTGACTATAGCTGTTGTTCAGTCTCTGCTTGCCTCGTTCGCACTTGAATTGCCAGGGCAGGGATAGACACACCACAATATCCGCCACTTTAGAGTAAGCTTGCGCCCTAGTTTTGCATATCCGTTGGGCTGACACGCACTAAAGTCACCTTTGGGAATTAATCCAGGCTAATGCATGGAATTCAGAGGTTTGCAGTTTTTCGGTGAGATATTAGACCCTGGCCCTAACAAAAATACTCGTCCGCCGGTCGTGATGCATTTTCACCGGATATGCGCTTAGAGGGGATGCATTTATCGAGGTTCGACTGTAGAGTCCGGGTGAGGCGGGAAAACCTCTCAATACAAATGTAGTACGGTGCGGGGCTCACCTCCCCTTAGTTTAAGATATTGTTATGAGTTAGTGGTAGCAAAATAAGCCACGCAGAATAACTCTTCGCAACCCGCTTGGCTTCACTTTTCGAAACAATAATATCGTTTTTAAGGAGTTTGCCGCTTCCGCAATATCCCATCCCCCAAAGGTTAGTTTACGGATGGAACTCAGGATCGGAGGATTATGACTCAGGATACTTTTCTAGCTACGGAGACATGATGGCTCCGGAACTCTATCCAAGGACAGAATATGTGTTGCCAAGTTCATTTGTGGTACGACTTGGAAAAACTTGGGGACACTGTCCACGGTTGGATAATTGCTTTAGGGCATAACTGGAATATATCCTCGTCCACTGGTGCTATTTACTGTGTCCTCCCAGAAAATACACACGCTGGAAATACCGGAGTTGCTAATATATGGTGGCCCACCGGTTGTATTACTTGTTGCAGATCAAGACTGTCAATACTCTATCAATATATCGGAAATGATGGCGGAGGGAGTGATTTGTGTTCCATATATCCAGACTAAGGGCAGGGTGACTGCCATGCAGCTCTTGGTGGTCAATAAGTCAAAGGAATTGCGAAGCAGTCATAAGCAAGAGGCTACAGAAGGAAGGAACGCACAAGATGTGGGCAAGAGATGGCTCTGTAGGACTGGGTTCAATGATATGGAGGAACAATTAGAAAGGGGTGGCTGAAACCGGAGGAATGTATAGCCAACTCTTGTAAACCAGAAGGGGGAGATACGGACTCGAGACATGTATTGTAACTGATGTTCTTCCACCATAACCCTGTTGGGCACATGCATTTTGCCTAAGTTTCTTCTTAGATTGATGTTTGTCTCCATATGTATGTTGAAATAAGACGGCTGCCACAGCGGTTGTTTGAGTTTCGGTGATTTTGTTTACGTTTGGCACATCCGGAGACTGGGCTAAACACTGAATCCATTTGCCAAGACGACTGGTACCAGAAACACAACCGCTCATCATGGATAAACGGCAAAGAATGAACCGACTGTGAAGAATCCGTGATAGTTAGCCAATGCCCTCACAAACAGTCGCAAATATATATGTTATTAATACTTTGGAAGTACGGAGGCTTCATTGACGCAGAATAGAACCCGATGTTGCAGTATTGTGTGCCCAAATATGCATGTACCGAGGACACCGTGCAGGACGACCCAACTTGGTCGAACTCGACAAATACAGGGTTTCCGAAGTCGGAGAAACCAAAATTCGATAGAGGGAGGCGAGCTAGCCACGAATATCTTATTTTCGTGATGATTTGAAGGAACTACAAAATCCCCCCGGCGTTCAAGTTCCGCCAGAACTCGAGCTAAACTAGGGCCATTTTCCCAACGTTGAAACCGTGTCCACAAATGATTGGTGGGTGTCAATAACTAGGGGTTCTACCAGACTAGGGGTTCTATAAGGAAAAAGCGGCGCATTTCAACCCGTAAGCCGTGTCACCTGGAGCCGTGGCTCCGCAATTCATTGGGGAATTAGGAAATGATGCCAAAACATAGAAAAGAAAAAGAAAGGCAAAAGCCAAACCGGTTACCGTCACCTCTCTAGCCAACATGCCGAGATATCACACCCCGCAGGCACAGGGCAATTGCAACTCATCTACCAACACCGGAAACTACTCCACCTGTCAGGACTGGAAACCGGCAGGTATCAATGGGGAGTGTAGGGGCATTTCTGAGGATAATACAGTATCAGTATGAATGGGGTGGAATTATCGGAAGCCGAACAGAAGCCCCGACGAGATGCAATTCTAGCACACCAGCTAGAAATCAGGACTTGGGAGGGGGGGTCGTTTGATGAGTATAATGAAAGTACTGGCGAAGAGAATAGTGATAGGGATCATTATGGCGGTAGTCCTTGGGTATCGGAGGAAAACACAAACGGGTATCTCGACGGTGATGAAGAGGTTATTGTGGACCAAATGGGCCATTATTGGAGGATGTTGATGATTACGGCGGGTTAATGGGAGAATGTTGCGTGATTTTTGCGGACGCATGCTATTGAATTCGTGGACTCACAGCTGGTGGAAAAACAGACAAGGAAATGAAAGAATTTGACCTATCGCTTAGAATCGTGTAGCGAGGAGGGGGCTGTGGATGGAGAAGGCTGACAAGCGATTTCCGAGGCATTCCAAAAACTTGCAAAGGGAAGGGACGATTTCAACCAACGGCAAGACGATGTTGAGGACAAGCTGAAGCACGAGATGGGATTATCGCAGGACTCATAGAGCGATTGACAACCTTTACGACTGGGGACGAAACTCGCTGATCAGACTCATGTGGTCAACATTTTTGCGGAGCATGCAGTACAGAAGAGGGAGAGAATGTAGGTTACTGAGCGGAAGCCAGGGGAGGCAGAGGAGAAGTGGACCCCATGGGCGGAGAAGGGGGGGCAGGTGACGACAGGGGAAGCAATGTTGGCATGGAGGAAGAGGTGGCAGGCAAAGGGTAAGGCACTACCGGTCGGGGCGGTAACCATTCCCACCTAGACCGACCATATTCAGGAGCCGAAGGTGGTACGGCACACAGAAGAGTCATTTTGGAGGAGTGGGAGATGGCAATGGAGAAGAAGAGAGGAAGGGGAAAGGAGAACCAAGGGCAGTGAGGATACTGTAATGAAGGATGGGTCATCTAGGTATGATGATGAGGGCGAAACTCTGGGAGCGACACCTCCAGCTACCAAAAAACAGGCTGCTGGGCCTTCGGCTGCAAAACCGGCTGGGAAGCAATCCCAACCAGCCAACAACGTCAGGAACATATCCACAAAATATTTTTATTGCGTATTTGGTGGAATTTACTGGCTATTGGGCGTATTCTTACGTCTCCAGCTGGCACCCGTTATTTTATCCAGGGGCAACCAGTAGACACCGAGGGACACCGAGGGACACCGAAAGACACTCGAGGCACTAGAGCCATTCTCAAAATATGTTCCTGATAAGAACACCCCCTCACAACACATTACCGGACGAGAATGGACCGTTAGTTAAGGCGATGGTGATCCATGGGAGCCAGAGCCCCATGCCAAATACGATGCAGGACGTTGGAGTGAAGGTGGTAAAGTTGGCACGTTGGCTCTTCGGAGGTATTCGGAGATTGGGTAATGCCACCAGCCTCGTCAGGGTATTTTTCGTTAGGAAGTTGGCCTTCAGGAGCCACTTGAAGTTGAGGGGACGCTGGCAACCGATTGAAGACTACGATTTCGACGGAGCCTGGAGAAGAGTGGAACGAAGTGACTGCTGATAGAGCACAAAGGATTAAGAGCGCGCCGGATTATGGGGTCATGGGGGTTAATTCATAAGAGTCTGAGTACATTTCCTACCCCTCCCGCTTAGTGTAAGAACCATGAAGGCAAATCCGCACCTCGGGGTATGAGGTATAATAGATAAGCGTACAGCCAACTTAGGGTGGAGGGCGGGCGTTGGGGAGGACCTAAGAGCAAGTCTATCCAAAACGGTCCAGGTTAAGAGTGTAATATGGCAAACGAAGAGTCTGAATAAGGGTATGAAATCCCAGGTACTAGGATTAATTGCGCGATTATCAATTTATTTAGGCCCGGATTTTGGCTTTCTCCGCAATTGTACTCTTAGAATCCACATACATCTACTCACTCAATTCTTCCTTAACTGAGCAGCAAATTGACTCAAAAGAATTCCCTTTCTCACCCAAATTTCGTTAAGTTATCAGCAATCTGAAGTTGTGCCAGTATTTACCCTGTTTGGGGGGGGGGGGGTTGACTGGGGCGACCTTATCCGATTCTCAATTGCTATATATAACCCTCAGAATAGAATACGTTTAATGGGGAGACCCTTAAGAGTAGCTAGGTGCTGGTACTGTGCTGTTTTGATCGATTTGTCCTTGCAAATCCTGCAGCCTCCTCTCTAGATTATTTTAATTAGGCATAGCATATGTCAGGGTAACGCTATTGGCTCCGCAACCCAGATCTCTTGGTTCTGGAAAAGGATAAAAGCTTGTCGAATTTCAGCCTACCCCCCCAATGTTGCAGTGCGACCCCGGACCCCCTACTTTGGGTGCATGCTCATGTATTATCCCACATGCCGTGAGGTGTGGACTTGACTTCATGGGTTTCGCATTATGCGAAAGGGGTAGGAAATGTACCCAGACGCTGCTCAATCACAATACCCTATATTAGCTATAGATAAGGTTACCGCCTATGCTTATGCCCGATCCTTTGCCGCCGCTAACGCTATCGCCCCTCATTCCGTATCCGCCACTGTGGCCACATTACCCTGCCACAGGTCGTGCAAGGACTCCAGCCCGCCTATACCATCCTTGGTCACCGCCGCTGCTACTGCCCCTTACCATACTTCACCGGGATGCGGACCATCACCGGGAAGTGGATCAAAAACGGTGATTATGCAGTTTTGACGATTTCT
>Ga0307511_10004704_pt1 | contig 13957 bp, 13 predicted proteins | sample 13_EM_MG_FD_200266 | JGI IMG/M metagenome (GOLD analysis project Ga0307511, IMG submission 200266) | Populus trichocarpa ectomycorrhiza microbial communities from riparian zone in the Pacific Northwest, United States - 13_EM | ecosystem: Host-associated > Plants > Roots > Unclassified | place...
ACGACTGATTTCGGCGGGCGCCTTCATCTGCACCATGCCTGATTTGACGGCCGCGCTGAGGAGCATCACCTCCTGGAACTGTTTAGCATCGGTGAGCGCCCCATACACCCGCGCCGGCTCTACCTTCAGAACCACCTCCTGGTGGATTGACTCCGCCGAGCGAGAAATTTCCTTCGGCAATGTCGCGGCCACGGCGTTCCTGGAGCGCAATGCGAGGCCGCCGATGCCCATCGATACGCCGGCGATAACATCACGTCGGGTACGGGCTCGTGAATCCGTGAATGATTCTTCGCGATGCGTCATACCTGCCTCCGCTACACAGTAGTTGCCATCTCTAAGTCTCTCCTAAGTCTGCCCTATCTACACTGCAGGCCGGCAAAATAGCGGGACTCGATTCCCGCAGGGCCTGAATCTGCGCACCGGGAGTTCACGGGGTATTCTGCTGGCACCATGAGCGCACACCGCAACTTGATCTTCATCACCATGGCTGCGCTGACTGCAGGATGCGTGGCGGACAGGCAGGCGCCGTTGCCTGCGGATGTTCCGTCTTCATTCGAAAACGCCAGCCCGGCGGGTGGGCAGTGGCCCGCCCAGCAGTGGTACCGCGAGTTTGGCAGCCAGGAACTCGATACGTTCGTCGATCTGGCAGCCAAGACCAATTGGGACCTTGCCGCGGCCCGCGCTCGAGTGGCTCAGGCGGATGCCCGCGCGCGGCAGGCCAGGGCCGCGATCCTGCCCACGATCGACGGCACGGGTACGGGAAACTATTTCGCGGGACATTCCTCGCAAGGCAGTGGCCACGAATTCGACTGGTCCGCGATGCTATCGGCCAGCTACGAAGTCGATTTCTGGGGCAAGAATCGCGCGACAGCCGACTCAGCCCGGTTCCTCGCTGGAGCATCGCGCGCCGAGCAGGACACAGTTGCACTCACAACGCTGGCTGGCGTGGCAAACGGGTACTTCCAGGTGCTCGCGCTACGCGAAAGACTGGCAATCGCCCGATCAAACCGAGACTCAGCGCGGCAGCTGCTCGAGGTAGTGCAAGCGCGGTTCGATGCCGCGATCGCGAGTCCCATTGACCTGGCCACGCAAAAGACGGCGCTGGATGCGGCGCAGATTGCCATATCCGATCTGCAACAAACGGAAGTCGAGGCACGGACGGCGTTGGCGCTGTTGCTGGGCCGGGCGCCGGAGCAGTTCGAAGTCGGCGGGCAACCCTTGGATTCCGTACGGGAGCCCGCCGTGGGGGCTGGGTTGCCCTCGGAGCTTTTGACCCGGCGGCCGGATATTCTGCTCGCGGAATCAAACCTGCGCGCCGGCCATGCGGATCTCGTCGCCGCGCGTGCCGCTCTGTTTCCTAGCCTGAGTCTCACTGGCGGTGCGGGAGTGGCCAACCCCGTGCTGCCGGCTACCGTCCTGACCATCGGCGGCATAGGGCCCTCGTTCACTCTGGGCGCTAACCTGGTTCAGCCGATCTTCGATCACGGACGATTAAAGGCTCAGCGCGATGAAGTGCAAGCCAAGAATGTGGAGCTGCTTTCACAGTACCGGGCGTCGATCATCGCCGCTTTCGGTGATGTCGAAAACGCGCTCGCGGCGATCCAGCATTTGAACGAAGCCCGCGAGTTTCAAATTGACAACGTCGCTCAGAGCGAACGCGCTTTCGAAGGCGCGAAGGCGCGCTATCAGGCAGGATCGGTCGACTTCCTGACCCTGCTCGAAGCGCAACGAACGTTGTACGCCGCGCGCGACCAGTTCATTCAATACAAACTCGCGCGCCTGCAGGCCGCGGTCAGTCTGTGCAAGGCACTGGGCGGCGGCTGGAGTCAGCAGCAAGGCCAACCGCCGGGCCAGCCGCAAGCCCAACCGCCGGGCCCACCACCGACAAACCAAACAACAAGTTGGAATGCCAGTCGATGAACGCGATCACTTCAACAGCATGCCGCCGCCAGCCTGGGGCGACTCTGGGTTTGGCGGCGTGCAGTGTGGTGCTGCTGTTATTGTGGGGATGCCACAATGCACCGGGTGCTGCCGGCTCCGCAGCGGCGGCCACGGCCGATGAAAAGTCGGCTCCCGCCGGGTCCGCGGACGCCGAGGCGAAGGGCAAGGCCCCGGCCGAGGACGAGCCGGCAGCGGGTGTCGAGCTCAAGCCGGAAGAAGTCGAAAAGAGCGGGATCGTGACCGAGGAGGCCCGGCCCCTCACGCGCGAGCCCGAAGTATCCGGTTTCGGTGTTGTGCTCGCCCACGAGACCATCGCTCAAGCGGTTGCGGAGCTGCGCACCGCCGAGGCGGCAGCGCGGCAGAGCCGCTCGGCCTTCGAACGCAGTAAACGCCTGGCCGGAACTCCAGGGGCGATGCCCGCCGACACTCAGGAGACGGCTGAACGACAGGCCACCGCAGATCAAGCCGCGCTCTCTCTCGCCAGACAACGGCTGTCGTCGACCTTCGGCCAGAACCCGCCCTGGAAGACTCGCGAAGACAGCCCGGAGCTGCTGGCACTGGCCAGCGGCGAGACCAAGTTGGTTCACCTGACCTTCCCCTTGGGATCACTGGGTGATGCCAGTCCCACCCGTGTGCGGCTGGCTCACATCAACGCCTCACAAAGCGGCAAGAGCTGGGAATCCCGATCGATTTGGGGTGCCCCCGCGGACGCCACCGTGCCGGGCAAAAGCTTCTTCGCGACATTGAAGGGCGCGGACGCCAGCGAAGGCGATCACCTCCTGACCTGGGCGTCCGTCGGTGCACCCGAGCCCGGAGTGCTGGTGCCAGCCTCCGCGGTGGTCGTCAGCCAGGGCAAGTTCTGGTGCTATGTCGAGAAGAAGCCGGGCACGTTCGAGCGCGTCGAACTAGATCCCAGCAGGCCCACCGCGGACGGCTACTTCGTAACGCAAGGCGTATCGGCAGGGGACAAGATCGTGACCGCCGCCGCTGGTCAGCTGCTGGCGCGCGAAATGAACCCCAGCACAGAAGCCGAATAGTCATGATGCGATCACTTGTTGCGTTGTGCGTACGTCATTACGGCGCGATCACGGCGCTGACTTTGATGGCGCTCTTGCTGGGAAGTTGGGGAGCGCTGCAGGCGCCGCTCGATGTATTTCCCGAGTTTGTGCCCTCACAAGTGGACGTCCAGACGGAAGCACCCGGATTCGCTCCTCAGCAAGTGGAAGAGCTGGTCACCAAGCAGGTTGAAAACGCCGTCAATGGCTCGGCGGGGCTTGCGACGATGCGCTCTGAGTCAATCCCCGGGCTGTCCGTGGTCACCATCACGTTTCAAGACGGCATAGACGTGCACGTGGCGCGCCAGGGCATTTCGGAGCGATTGTCCGAGCTCGGTGCCACGCTGCCTGCCGGCGTTGGCACGCCCAAACTGTCGCCGCTCGTCTCGAGCACCATGGATCTGTTGAAGGTCGGGTTGGTGTCCGACAAAGTTGATGCATACACGTTGCGAGACACAGCCAATTGGATCATCAAGCCACGGCTGCTGGCAGTACCAGGAGTAGCGCACGTCATTGTGTTCGGTGGCGCCGTGCGGCAGATTCAAGTACTGCCCAATACACGCAAGCTGTCCAGTTACAATCTCACCTTTACGGAACTTGCCGACGCCGCTAAAGCAGCCCTGCCTCTGCGGGGCGCAGGTCTCGTCGATACCGCTGCACAACGCATCCTGTTGAAGTCGCCGACCCCGGAACCCGATGCCAACGCCGTCGGTCAGGCAGTCATATCCGTGCGGAACAACACTCCGATTTTGCTGCGCGACGTTGCGGATATCAAAATTGCTCCGGCCATCCGTTTCGGCGACTCACTGATCATGGGCAGGCCTGGCGTGCTGCTGTCGCTCGCCAGCCAGTATGGCGCGAATACACTCAACACGACGCTGGAGGTGGAAAAGGCGCTGGCGGGACTCGAGCCCGCCCTGAAGAAGCAGGGAATCCAGATGTACACCAGCCTGCATCGGCCGGCAACGTTCATCGAGCGCGCTCTGCAGAATCTGAAGGAATCGCTCGTGATTGCGGCCGTATTGATCCTGGCTGTTCTGTACCTGTTTTTGCGGGACGCGCGCGCGGCATTCATCGCCTTTACGGCAATCCCCTTGTCTCTGCTTGCAGCGATTGCAGTTCTTCGACACATGGGACTGACGCTCAACACGATGACGCTGGGCGGATTTGCGGTGGCGCTCGGCGTGTTGGTCGATGATGCGATCATCGGCATCGAGAATATACTGCGACGCCTGCGCGAGAACGCGCTCTCGAGCGCTCCCAGAACCCGACTCGAGGTGATTCTGGAAGCGTCGCTGGAAGTGCGGGGGCCTGTCATCTACGCCACGGTCGTCGTTATTGCGGTATTTCTGCCCGAGTTGTTCACTTCGAGCGTCCAGGGGCATTTTGTCGCCCCGTTGGCGCTGGCGTTCATATTCGCGGTAGTCGCTTCGCTGATCGTAGCGTTGACTGCCACACCGGCTTTGTGCGCGCTCCTGCTCAGGCAGCACGATACGCGGCCGGAGCCACGTTGGTTGGCGCGTTTGAAGTCTTGGCAACGCGCCGCGGTACACGCGGTAGGTAACCACCTCAAAACCACGCAGGTGATACTGCTGGTCCTGGTGGTTGCCGCGGGCGCATCTCTGGCGTTTTTGGGTGGCACGTTCATGCCGGACTTTCGTGAGGGCCACTTCGTCATGCAAGTGTCGAGCTCCGCGACCGGCACGTCACTCGATGAGATGCTCAGCGTCGGTACGCGCATCAGCAGGGAAGTCCTCGCGCTGCCTTATGTGCAAAGCATCGAACAGCAAGTCGGTCGTGCCGAGTTGAGCGAGGATACCTGGGGTCCGCACCGCAGCGAATTTCACGTCGAGCTGAAACCGGATGCCCCGGTTGACCAAAGCGCCGCGCAGGAACAGCTGCGCACCATTCTGCAGCACTATCCGGGCATACAGAGTGAGGTGGTCACGTTTCTGGGCGACCGTATCAGCGAGAGTTTGAGCGGCGAAACCGCGCAGGTGGCTGTCAAGATATTCGGTGACAACCTCGATCAGCTCGACAAGAGTGCCGACAAAGTCACGGCCGCACTCGGCAAGGTCAAGGGTATCGTCGATTTGCAGTTCAAGCGCCAAAGTGGCACGCCGACGATTGCGATTCATCTCGTTCCGCAGGCGTTAGCGGCCACCGGACTGAAGGTGGCGGACGTCCTCGATACCATTGAGGCCGCCTATGCGGGTACCACGGTTGGCCAGACATACAGTGGAACTCGCACGGTTGACGTCGTCGTGTTGCTGCCCGATGAACTGAGGCACCAGCCGACACAGGTGCAAAGCCTGATGATCAACAGCCCACTGGGACCCATACCTTTGTCCCAGATTGCGAACGTCGAAGTCACGACCGACAGATATACAATCCAGCACGATGCCGGGCAGCGGCTCGTAGTCGTGACATTCAATGTCAGCGGGGCATCGCTTCAGAACGTCGTCACCCAGGCGCAGCAGGTCATTTCCCAATCGGTGGCGCTTCCCGCGGGTGTTTTCCTGGAGTTCACAGGCGCCGCCGAAGCGGAGCGGCGGACCCGCAATGAGCTGATGCTGTACTCCGGCATCGCACTGGGGCTGATCTTCATGGTTCTATTCATATCGTTTCATTGGCGTGCCAACAGCTGGTTGGTGTTGGCGAATTTACCTTTCAGCCTCATCGGCAGCGTATTGGCGATCTGGGTAACGGGACTGGGGATCTCCCTCGGAACCGTGGTGGGCCTGGTTACCGTCTTCGGCATCAGCGCTCGCAATGCAATCCTGCAGCTCGCGCACTATGAACACCTGGTAGAGGTCGAGGGCGCTGTATGGAACTCCGAGCTCGTCATGCGCGGCGCAAATGAGCGGCTGGTGCCTATCCTGATGACCGCCGCCGTGACGGCCCTCGGACTCGCGCCTCTGTCCTTTGGGCTCAGTCGCCCAGGGCAGGAGATCGAGGGGCCGATGGCTGTGACGGTGTTGGGCGGGCTCTTGTCCTCCACGCTGTTGAACCTGCTGGTGCTGCCGGCTCTCGCGCAGAGATATGTGAGGGATCCCGACCCGCGGGCAGGAGCGATACCGCAGAACGGGTAAGGGACGAACCTTGAATCCCGCTGGCGAACATCGGCGCTGCCGCCTTTGGATGCCAGCGATTCCACCTCGCCACCTCACCAGGCGGATTCTCGGTAGGACGCGCGACGGCATCCGGCAGCGCCAATGTGACCTCATCCACGGGATCCGCGGCTAGTTGGCGAGTGTCCCGAAGTTGCACCCCGCGAGGGCGCCTTGCATGGTCGCCGCACCGACAATGAAGGTATTCGGAACGGGTGCGCCGGTCATCAACTGGCCCTTGCTGTAGAAGGACACGCCGAATGCATCCGCGGCGTTCGTTGCCGCAACGTTGCCTGCGCCGTCGAAACAGAGCCCGTTTGTCGCGTTCAGGCTCGGAATGCCCCCGACCATCGTCGGGCTGATGGTAATGGTCGGCGTAGGTGCTCCGGTTGCCATCTGCATCGCCTTTGAGTATGCGACCAACGAAAAAGGAGCACCGGAGTTGCTCGACCACAGATTTCCCATCGCGTCGAACGCAAGTGCCCAGGGGGACTGCACGGACCCGGCGCCGTTGTCGCTCAACGTCACGTCAGCAGGCAGAGTCGGTGTGAGCATGCCGCTGGCCGGCACCATCGGCAGGTGAGCCGCCTGGAACTCAACTATGGTCGTTCCAGCGGCACTCATGGTGTCGTTGGCGCCGGGCACGCCGCCATTGTTCGCGACCCAGAGATTCCCCGCGCCGTCGAATACGATGCCCAGTGGGCCATTGAAAGCCGCAGAGGAAATTACGACCACGGGTACTGTGGCGGACACTCCGGTTGCCATCAATTGCGATGCCGAAAATACCAGGATCGTATTGTTGTTGTGGTCGCTGACCCACTGATTGCCATGGGCATCGAAAACGGACTGTTGCGGAAAGTTCAGCATAGTGGACGTGAAGGTCGCGACAGGGTCCGGGGCCGCATTCGTACCCAGGGCGGCGAGCTGGGCCGCGCTGAACTTCAGCAGCGCCGGTGTCGCCGCGCCATTGACCATGGCGCCGGGATCCATTACCCACAGGTTGCCGGCTGCATCGAACGTAACGCCCTGCGGTTCGCCGATCGCCGCGCTGCTGATCGTGCGATGTGGCGCGGCAGCACTGGTACCGGCGACCAGCTGGCTCGGAAGATACTCTATCACGTTGTTGGCGTTCGCGATCCACAGGGCCTTCATGTTGTTGTTAGTGTGTTTGCATGCGAAGAGCATGCCGCTCAACAGGACGCAGCCGAGCAGCGTTGCCGGACGGCGACGATACGCAGAAACTTGCTTCGAACTCATCATATTTGAATCTCCTGAACTTTCTTCCCAAAGTTACATGACAGCGACTGCTTGAATGGCAATTCAAGATGGCGGTGTCGTGTGTCGCAGACATATCCCAACATCGGTGCTGACCAACTTTAAACGGTAAAGTAAGAGTAAGGATGACTCATGCGCAAGAAAAATTTTCCCGGATGCTGATCACATTTGGCGACATGGAGGAAGCATGGAGCGTTCCGATGTTCAAACATACAGTTGGAGATGGCGTCTCCATTTACCTACGTAGACTGAAGGCCCGTATGAAATTCCGGACAGGTTGCCGCGGATTCAGGCGCGGTGGATGATGAGGGTGCGTACAAAGTAACGCGGTGCAGTTGCGCCACCGATCCGTGAGATGACTCAAGTATCGTCCGCAGCCGTACCTGGGCGTTTGCTTTGCGCAGCCATGATCCTGGTCGTGACGCTCAACGGCTGTGCGACACTCCCGAATGGGCGTGCTTGGGGCGAGGACGTAACGGTTGCGCCCGCCTGGTCAAAGGTGCGCGCAGCGGCGCTCGATGCGGTGGAGAGTCCGAGAGTTTGGGGGCCGCTGGCCGTGGCGGCCGTGTTACAGGTTGACGGCTGGGATCGAAAAGTCTCCAACCGGGCGCGACGGGAAACGCCGGTTTTCGGCTCTCAGCAGAATGCAACCAACTGGAGTGATCGGCTGCGCGCCGCCTCCTCGTACGTGTACTTTGCCTCGGTGCTGGCGACGCCGAGCGGCTCTGACCCTAAGGAATGGGCGCTCGATAAGTTGCGCGGTATGGCAGTCGGCCTCGTCGCCATCGGTGTGACGGACGAAGAGAGTAATTTACTCAAACGTACCGCCGCACGCGAACGTCCGAACGGACAGGATACCCAGAGCATGCCGTCCTCCCATACTTCGCGCTCCGCCGTTCTAACGGAGCTGGCGAAAGAGAATGTGGGGCAGCTCGATATTGGGGTGACCGCACGGCGCGTGCTCGATTTCGGGTTCGATATGCTCACGTACGGCACAGCGTGGGCCAGGGTGGAGGCAGGGTTTCACTTTCCCTCCGACACCCTCGTTGGCATGTCGATAGGTAATTTCAACGGCGCGCTATTCAGCCACGCGTTTCTCGGACTCCAGCCACCGCCCTCGAAGGTCAGTTTCGTCCTGACGCCGCTGCCGGGTGGCGCCGCGCTGCAGCTGCGCTATTGCCTTTGAGCACAACGCTCACCCGGGCGGTTTCGCAGCGCTTCGGGCGTTTCTGGCTTCCGCCACGAGTCGCAGCAGTTGCGGATAGTCCAGACCGCCCGGCACCAATTGCTTGTCGATGACCAGGCCCGGTGTGCCTCGCAGCCCAAGAGCGGTCGCCTCGCGAAGATTCCTCGTCAGCGCGGCACTGTATTCTTTCTGATGGAACGAGATGTCAGCATCGATTTTCTTCAGATCAAAGCCTGCCTGCTGCAGAACTTTCCGCACATCCTCCCGGGAATCCAGATCCTGCTTGGATTCGATCAACGCGTCGTGTGCCTTCGCATACTGTCCCTCTCGCGCGGCAGCGAAGGAACAATACGCGGCATAAACCGATGCCTCGCCGAAGACAGGCCAGTCCTTGTGAATCACCCGAATGCCTGGATCATTGGCCAGCAACTTACGCAATTGCGGCTCGATGCGCCGACAGACCGGGCAGTTGTAGTCAAAGTACTCTACCAAGGTGACATCGGCGTTGGGCGATCCGGACGCTGGCGTTGCCCAGGGCTGCGCCAAAATCGAGGCCAGTGCCGCTGGAGTGATCTGGCGGATCGTTTGTGCGACTGCGCAATTCATCGCCGTGATGGTTAACAGCAGAATGAGGCCAAAGATTCTCGTGCGATGCGCGGTGCTCGAGCGCGTATACATTGAAAACTCCAGTGGTTCAATGGATTAGACCGGTACCGCACCCTTGTTATTGCAATCGCACCACTGTGGATTGGGAAATGTTCCACGGCCTTGCCCGGTCTACTGTGAGCGGAACCGGAAGTGGCCAAGGGTGTCGTCATGCCAAGCGTTTGCAAGAGCCTTTTGGTGGTCGGCCTCCTGGTGTGCTGCGTAGCTCACGCGCAGGCGCAGTCTCGACCCGCTGTCGTGGAGCTGTTCACCTCAGAGGGTTGCAGCTCATGCCCGCCGGCCGAAGCCTATATCGGGGAGCTGTCGCAGCACAAAGATGTGCTCGCGTTGGCGTTTCACGTCGATTACTGGGACGACCTGGGATGGAAGGATCCATTTTCCCTGAAAATCTCCACCGACAGACAGTATGCCTATTCGACAATCTTCCGGCATTCGTCCGTCTACACACCGCAAGTCGTCATCGATGGCAAGGCCGAATTTGTCGGCACGGATCGCGGGCACATAGGTGGGGTGTTGGCAGTGACCCGGACCGGCGTGCCGTTGCGGATTTTACTCGATCAGGAAAATCTGGTGGTTGAGCTGAGTGCGCATGAGAACGCAGCGCGCAGCCAGGTGCTCCTAGTGACGTATGTGCGCAGGGCTACTTCGTCGATCGGGCGAGGTGAAAATGCAGGCCGCAAGCTCGATGAGTTCAACATCGTGCGCGGAGTCCGCGATCTGGGTGTATGGAGCGGTGGCACAGCGACCTTCCGTACACCGCTGTCTTCACTCCCACGGGACGCCACTGATGCTGCGGTTCTCGTGCAGTCGATTGACCGACGCGAAGTCATCGGGGCCGGTACACAGGCATTGCGCTGAGCGGAACGCTCCGGGCTACATGGCGGCTAGTGCTTCGAACGTAGGGACGCCTCCGCGTCGAGTTTCAAACGGTAGGACACGGCTCCATACGTTGCCACACAATAGGGAACCGCAAACGTCAGTGCGGCTTTGAGTGGATCGAAGTGACCGTGTCCGATCAATGCGTCCCCTTGATTGATCAAGTTGAGGACAGTGCCGACGAACATCGCTACCAGGAGTGAGCGCTTTGGCACGCCGTCTGAAACGCAGATACGAACAATCTTTGACCAATGGGACATACGGGCCGGATTTTGGAACCGCTGTTGCAGTCTTGTGACATGGTATTATACCCGACCAACAGTGGAAGCTCACTATGGCCAAAATCATCGGTATCTCCGGCAGCTTGCGGCACGGATCGTTCAACGCGGCCTTGCTTCGCGCAGCTGTCGCGGTGGCGCCTGTGGGTACCACCATTGAAGTCGGGTCAATTCGCGGCATTCCGCTGTACGACGGCGACATCGAAGCGAACGAGGGCATTCCCGTGGCTGCCCGGGAGCTGAAAGAGCAGATCGCCGCCGCGGATGGCTTGCTGCTCGTCACGCCCGAATACAACAACTCGATTCCCGGTGTATTCAAGAACGCGATCGATTGGCTCTCGCGCCCGAATTCCGACGTGCCGCGCATTTTCCACGGCCGTCCGGTCGCGATCATGGGCACATCGCCGGGCCGCTTCGGTACGCTACTCTCGCAGACCGCGTGGCTCCCGGTCGTGCGGACGCTGGGTATGCGGCCTTGGTACGGATCGCCGCTCTACGTGAGCGAAGCGGGCAAAGTATTCGACTCTTCCGGCAGTCTAATCGATCCAGTGATCCGCGATCGCGTGACGAAATTCGTGCACGGATTCGTCGAGTTCGTGGGGCAGTTGGCGCGTTGATTGTCTCCCGGCACGACGGACGAGGAGCGCGTGCCGCGGGCCCGCGTACGTGTTACAGTTGTAACACTCTCCGGGGACCGCGAAATGCCACGCTCGATCATCCTGTCGAAGATGTCGACCATGCTCTCGCCAATGGAGAGGGTATCGACGCTGTCGCTGAACATCAGACGTACATGTTTGATCAAGCTGCATGCCGATCCCACGACCTCGACCGGATCACGATGCGTCATCACGAACTGCGCATCGGGATAGACCTCGGTCAAGTCATCGAGAAAAAGCGCGTGCCAGGGATTCTTCAGCGTCCAGCGGCCGGGCAGGTTGATCGCCAGCGTCGTGCCGGTGCGCGGCAGACCGAAAACGAACATCGGCCGGTCGACGGGACGTTGCAGCAGGTCCGGATGCTTCCGCAGGTAGTCCTCTACTCGCAGGCGATTGGCCAGCGTGTTGACGATGTTCGTTTCAAAACGCTTTCGTCCATTCTCGCTGAGGTTGGCTTCGGTATCGAGTGCGTCGATGAGCTTGTGCAAGCCAACCAAAATACTGGTGTCACCCAAGTCGTCAAGCCCGGTTTGCCGCGCGGCAGCCGCAACGAGCGTTTGCGCATCCATCCGGTTCACGCTCCGCCCATTGCCGTCCAGCGCTCCGGCGTCATCCACACATACTCCATGTAGTGGCCAACGAAATCGCGCGCGTCGATATATATGTATTTCAGCATGTCGCCGCCACCTTCGAGAACCACGCGATAGCCTTGCTGATCGACCCGAGCGCGAAAATTGTCCCACTCGGGTACGCGCACGCAGACGTGATGGAACTTCAAGCGGTCATCGGCGGGCAATTCATCCTTATAGATATCAACCAGCCCGGAGACCGGCTGGATCAGCTCATATTGCAGGTTATTGACCCAGATGAAGGCGAGTTTGGATACCGCGGTACCACGGCCCTTGGGGGTCGTGACTTCGACGGGACCCTCGAAGCGCAGAGCCTTCTTCGCAGCGCCGCGGGTGCGGAAGACCTCAATGGCCTTCTCGATGTCCCGAGTAATATAGGCATTTTGATAGTGTTGCCCTTCAAGCATGGCTTACTCCAGTGTGTTCATGGACCAGACTCGTCTCACCTCTTCATTCCCCGCGCCATTGCCAGCAGCGCATCGCGGCGCGGCAGCGCCAGGAGTTTGTCGAAATTCGCACGATAGTGCTCACTGCTGAAGAAGACGGGTCCGTTTTGTAGGTTCTCCAATGTGAGCCGTGCGACCTCGTCTGCCCGCATGACGTTCTGCAGCCGTGAAATGTCGATTCTCTGCTTGCCTGCCGCCTCCGATTCCGTGGCTCCAGGGCAGAGCGTCAGAACGTCAATACCATCCGGCCGTAGCTCTGCCCAAAGGGCTTCGCCTAATGCGTTCACCAGCGCCTTGGTTGCTGAATAGGCTGCCGAGTAGGGGCAGCCGATCAGGGCTTCGATCGAGCTGGTGAAAATCACGCCGCCTTTTCCACGCTTGCGCAGACGAGGAATAAAGCCATGGGCCAACTGCATGGGGACGTTGCAATTGACCATCAACATGTCGGCCATCGCGTGCGGATCGTTGCGTGCGTGCTCACCCTTCATGCCGAAACCTGCATTGCTGACCAACAGCCCGATGTCGACCCCGCTTGTAACGTCTAGGATCTGCTGGGCGGCCGTAGGCTGCGCAAGGTCTATCTGGTGTGCCTTCGCGAGCACGCCGTGTTCCTTCGCCAGCTTCGCGGCCAATTGCTCCAGGCGTTCCAACCGGCGAGCGACGAGCACGAGGTCCAAGCCCATCGACGCCAATGTCTCGGCGAATGCCTGGCCGATCCCGGATGAGGCGCCCGTAACCAACGCTACGGGGCCATATCGGTCTTTGAAATCATTGATGTCCACTTCACCTACCCCAGTTGAGCGAGCAGGCGGCGGGCGTTTGCCACTACAGGCCCGAGTCGCTCGCGCGGGCCCAGGCCAGCCTGCGCCTGGCTGCGCAGCGGAACCTCAATGCCGACCGGCAGATCCCTCGGTAACGCCCGCAGCACCTCGAGGAGCGGCAGCTCCCCCGTCCCTGGAGCCATTCGCTCGAACATCGCTTCTTCGAAGTAGGTGGAGTATCGGGGCGCGAGAGGCGCGTCGGCGAGCTGTATATAACCAATCAGATTCGGATCGATGGCGGCGAGGTCCGCAGCTCCCGAGCCAGAACGCACGAGGTGCATGGTGTCGATCAGGAGCCGGAAGTCCGGCCGACCGACGTGCCGTACGGCAGCCAAGGCGGTCGGCAGGTCGGCGACCGTCAACCCGGGAGACAGCTCGGTCGTGACCTCGACACCGACCGCGGCGCCCATCTCGGCCAGCGCGCCGAATTGATCAAACGTGCGCGCAAGATCCGGATCCATGCTTACGGTGTTGATGCGCTTGACCCCAAGCTCGCGCATCACGTCCAGGTCAGCGGCACGTTGCTCGCACACGTCGAGACCTGGCCGGATTGTGAATCCTTCCCCCAATGAAATCGAGACGTCGCGGTCGCGCATCGCAGCGACCATTTCGCGCCGCAACGCTTTGTCCTCACGAAGGGAAAATCGCGGGTATCCCTGCGGGTTGTAGTCGATCGGCTCGAGGCCCGTGGAGATGTACCGGCACCCGAGGTCGGCGGCCAGGTTCACGAACTCCACAGGCGGCAGCCCGAAGACGCTGATGTTTTCGATGCCCAATCTGTTCATTCCCTTAGGTCCTCTCATCTGCACACAGCTAACACTTCGGTCTCAATTCCCGACGCTGCTCACGGATGGCGGGCTTCAAGAATGATTCGGGGCACATTCACATCAGCAGGAAGACCGATGAGCATGCGAAGTACGCCTGCGACGGAACTGAAGCTGCTGATGGGCCGCGCGCGCAGGTCCAGTCCTCTTTTCAGATTTTCTTCGGCAAAACGCCGCGCAACCTCGCCGTCGGC
>Ga0307511_10004705_pt1 | contig 13956 bp, 11 predicted proteins | sample 13_EM_MG_FD_200266 | JGI IMG/M metagenome (GOLD analysis project Ga0307511, IMG submission 200266) | Populus trichocarpa ectomycorrhiza microbial communities from riparian zone in the Pacific Northwest, United States - 13_EM | ecosystem: Host-associated > Plants > Roots > Unclassified | place...
CCTCTTCCTGCTTTTTATCCCCTTAGACTTAGACTCCTACCATTGTGCCCAACAGCTTCCCGAGACTCTCGATCTCCTACCCGCTCAATTATTCGCAGGAAATGCTCAACATATCCGTGTGCAGGGGGGGTAATACGAATATGCATATATATAGAGGGTGTAATTACAGAGGCTTTGACCTATCCTGTCTTATATTTGCTTTGAGTTCGGAGTTCGATTTCATGAGAAAGTTGGGACAGCGAGAGGGGCTACTTAATAGGTATAAGAAATGCTCTACACCTAGCTTAGGTAATGTTACCCTGAATTGAATTAAACTTACTCGATGCCACATTCTAACCTACAGTATCACCCAAACCACAATAAAGAAGAAGGGGTTTAATCATTAGACCGAAAATCTGAGCAGGCCAGACCAATATATCATGCATAAACAACTACACCTCAAATGAATAGAACAAAAATAACAAGTGCCACGCACATCACTTGCCCTGCCTCCCCACGGGCTCAATCATCCGGATACTCCTCCCTCAAATTACTAACAAATCGCCCACCCCTACCTCCATTCCCCCTCCCTCCATTCCCCCTCCCTCCAGCCCCTCCAGCCCCTCCAGCCACTCCAGCCACCCAACTTCCATCCCCATCCCCCCTCACCTCCTCAAACCTCCGAAACCACTTCCCCACACACAAAAACCTTCCCAAAACGCCTCCCCCCTTCGGAGATTTAATCTCCACGATATTATCCTCCGCCACATACCTGCTACTCCCATCCGCCACAAAGACATTATAAAATGGTTGATGTCTCCCCCTCTTCAATCTATCCACGTCCATAGTTCTAATCCAATGATCGCTAGTACTGCAGGACCGCGTCCAGCCTGTGATGACGGCTTCGTAGTGGTATCGGCGGTGCCGGAAGAGTGTGCCGATGTGGTAGCGGGGGTCTGGGGGCCGTTCGGCTGATTCTGGTGTTGATTCTGATGGTTGTGAGGATGGTGATGGTGGTGGGGGTGAAAGTGATGGTGGGGTTGATGATGGTGATGATAGGGCTGGTCCTGGTGGTGAAGTACAATGATACCTCTTCATCGCCCTCTTCGGCGTCTCATCCTCCTTCCTCACGGCATTACAAATATTATGCAACAGCATTGCATCATCCTCACTAATCAGCCTACTCATATCCTCCTCAAAAAAGCCTACATCACATCCAAAATCCCTCTGCATAAGCGTACACATATGCTCCAACAATCTCGTACTCGCCCGCGGCCCACAAATCACACTTGCCGTCAAGGCCGCATACAATGCTGCATGTCTTTCTGGTAGATATGGAGGCTGATCCCAGGACCCCGGAGTGGTGGTAGGTGTTGGCTGAGGCCCAGTTAGGCGGACTGACTCGAGGATGTTCCTCGCGACGCGGACGATCAGTTCCCGGGTATTCGAAGGCGAGGGGGTGAGATACTGCGGGAGATGCACATGCCCATGGGGGCCAGTAGAGGGCGCAGATGAGGAAGGAGTATTTGTAGCAGCATTAGTAGGAGTCGGGAAGTTACTAGCCATAACCGCCATCGTCGAGCGAAGCTGGTAATCAAGTTCCCCCGGCCTAATTTCCATGTGAGTTTTGAACGGGTCCCAAAACGATTGTCTCTGCGCGAGGGGAAGGGGGAGCGGGTAATTTTGCTGCACTGGCTCCGTGACAATAGCAACAACATGGTATGTAAACCAACAGGGCTTCACATCCAGCCCCAGCCTCGCCCCCAAGGCGCAAAAAGTCGCAACAGTAGTCAACGGCAATGTCGCGCGATTCGAGTCGACGCAAATCCCAATAAACGAGTTTCTTAGCGCATGGTAATTCTCAAAACCCGCCCCCGTAAACCCCGCACTCCTCATGAACACAATCACCGCACTCGCTCGCTCTCTGTGCGTCAACTCCTCCCACCCCAGATGCTGGTTTCGAAACTCCATAGCCAAGCGATCGAGAGAGCGGGTGATGGCCTCTACATCTCTATCCGCGCCCCGGGTGATGAATAAATCATACGCACCCAGCGCTTCCTCGAGAGGGATATCCACTCCATCCGAGATCTTTTTCCAGATTTCAATCGCCCTCCTACGGTGAATGAATGCCAGTGCTTCACTAGCATAAAATCTCCTAGCAAGAACATCCTCACAGTCCTCCCCACACTCCAACATTCTCTTCAGGCAATCTTTTGCATCATATCCCTGCCTTGCAATCTTTTCAAACCGAGTTATCCGATCTGTGCTATGTGTGATAATCCCATCGAGCAACTCTGACACCTGTTTATTGCTTTTATATCTTCGGACAAAGAGCTTCTTCCATTGAACCTCGGAAGGGTTGGGGTGGTTGAGTTTTCGTTGATACGAGTGGTGGGGCTCCCAGAAGGTGTATTGGGCGCAGCGGTCACGCCAGGAGATGGGGAGGGAGGATAGGTGGTAGAAGCGGCGGCAGACGAGGGTAACGGAGAAGATGTCGGGATCGGGGACGAAGGCGAAGATTGTTTGAAGTAGCTCGTCGGGAAGGTAGAGGACGGGTGGTGATTCGTGTGGATATACCAACTGAGCACCAACTGTAGAGACGGGAAAACTTCCCGATGCGAAGCTCCCCGCGATGCTATCCTGTCGACCCGCCATGATGGATATCGGCTCAATCTACCAGAGTCGTTCGTTGTTTTAACGTATGCCCAAATATGCTTACAAAAATCCGTAATCCACCTCAAACAGCACAAGCTGCAGCTACAGCCAATTGACCGCAATTCCCCTCGTAATCACAATCACAATATTCACGCCCTCTTCCAAATCCGAATACTCCCACACCCGACAGCTCGTTCTCTCATTGGGTCAAAATATCACCGCTCGCAAAAATCAGGATTCACCACGAGCCTAGTAAATGCCTTCAGATTGTTGACACTGCGACATGTGTGCCTTCGATTGGCCGGGAATTCTGATTGCAGTCGGCAGGGTATGTGATGTGTGGGGGACAGACAGTCTCAGACTCTCAGGTATGTGGGAGGTATGTAAGTACCGCAAGGGCGGGAGTGTGTCTCTGGATGTTTGCTCTGGGCACTGCGTCACTGGGAACTAGGGGTGCGTGTCTTGGCGAAACGGCTTTTGCTAAGGCTGAATTCGGACGCGAAACAAACGAAGCAAACGCAATCAGGGTAACTCCGTCCACTCGGGGGGGTGGCACATTGGATATCACAAGTCTGACATGGACCTATTCTCGAGAAAACTATCATGGAGGGATGAGACCAACTAATTATCCATTATATCAACCCCAAAAAACTGTCACGCCGCAGAAATCACCTGTCCTCGTCTTGGACCAGTGTGCGGGACACCGTTATCAAAATCAAGCTACTCGGTCAGTCATTGCCCCCATGAAAAGACATAAATTCAAAAACAAAACTAGAGAAATATTTTAAAAGCCAAAGCCAAACGCCGATTACCCCCCCATTTTTTGAGCCAAACCAACACCATATGCCAAACACCGCCGACCATGTAATTAAATAAACAGCCAAAAGACAAAACCCTTATATATGCAATATTACCTAGTAGAAAAGCAAGAAAAAGCAAATAGGTATCTGATACCCGCACACCGCACTCGAAAAAGACAAGACATCTACATCCAACATTAACAAACTTATCCTTCACTAAATCCGCCTTCCTACCCATTCCACTATTTTGACGAGCAGGTGTCTCCAAACTTGCTCCTCTTTCGACAGTTCTTCTTGCTCCTTCATTCCTAGCTCCTTTTTTTTATTTCTTCCCACGAGCGATTTTCCCGACCGCACCCGATCTTGTAACCCTTGCACGATTAGGTGGCTGGGGCGTCTTACGACCTTTCGATTTGGAAGTACTTTCCGAGGAGGCACCATTACCATTTGGCTGAACTTCATCTGTCTCCTTCTTGGCTTCAACAGTTCGACTGCGCCTAAAGTTGTATTTCCCTGTGGCCCTATTTTTTAGGTTTCTCTTCCCCATCACATTGGAATTTGGCCACACCCTAGGCGGCGGTGTTCGTGGAGTATCCGAATCGGACGAGTCACTAACAAGATCAATATAAGGAAGTTTGCCCCTCAACTCCCGCTCGGTTGGTTGGTAAAATCCATCGTATTCCTCAGAAAGTGAACCCGAGGAGGTCGATGGCGAAACTCTAGGCGGCGGTGTATGTGGAGTGTCCGAATCAGAGTCACTAACAAGATTAATATAAAGGGTTTTGCTCCTCATCTCTCGTTCGGTCGGTTGATAAAATCCATCGTATTCCTCAGAAAGTGAGCGCGAGGAGGCTGAGACAGAGTAAAATAGCGAAGACGGCGAAGATGGGAGCTCGATTAATTCATCGACCTCCCCTTGCCTATGTAAATGTCTGAGCCTCTTCCTAGGCCTTGGAGTCAATGACCGCTTTCGGGGTGGTGGAGTCTTTCTCGGTCCGTTCGGTGAGAGGCCTGTCCAGGCCCTTCTTGTGCCCTTTCGTAAGGTTCTTCCTCTTCCTGGTGATGAAAGGGGAACCAGAGGCAAAGGGAGGTAACGGGGAGAGTCAGGATGAATCAACTCCTCCTCACCATCCTTTCTCCACAGAAGCCGCTTCCGCTTCCTCGGAGAAATCGATGGCTCTCGCGGTGGTGGAGTTCCCCGAGGCTCGCCCGGTGAGAGACCTGTGAAGGGCCTCTTTGTGCCCTGGAGTAAAGTTCTCCCTCTACATGGTGATTGAAATGGAACGCTCGATGATGAGTCAAAGATTGCACCTTGCATTTCAAGATGGTAACGGTGATCTGGGGATAGTTGCACTTTCTGACACTCATTCTCGAAGAGGTGATTTTCGGGGAGATCACTATACTCACTAGAACCGTCATTAAAACTCTGTGGTTGATACTCGCTCTCACTATCCTGTGGTTGATATCCACCCTCACTATACTGAGGAGATCTAGATTGGACGTCGTCGTCATAACGCCTGGCTTGTCGGCGCATATAATTAGGATACTCGGGGCTATCGTCCTCATCATCATAGGCCACATCGTAATAGACATGGTTCGGTGGATATAGCCCGATCCCTGGATAATTAGGCCTTGGGGGAGATTGTGGAAGATCGTCATAATCAACCAAGTCCTCTTCGCCCCGCTGAGATTCATTCATTCCCTGTTCCCAGTTATTCTCATCCCCGGTTATACTTTCGTCCAAGCCATCACTAGTTTGATATGCTTCGTATTCATCCCCTTCGACTTTAACACTAACCTCTTCGGAGCCGTACGCAGCGGCCGCTGCGTTCTGGCCATTATGTTCTTGAATGATGTCGTGGAGATATTCGTCCTCATCCTTAACTCTTTCGGGCTCGGAGTCATTCGCTGAGGTAGTTGCAGCTGGGCTATGATATTCCTGAATAGGAGTAATGTTGCGAGTATACTGATACTTGTCCCCACTCTTTATGCTCTCGTCGTCGGATCCATTCGCCGCAGTAGTTGTGCCGTGTTCTTGAATAACGTCAATGATTTGACCCTGGATCGCCTGGTCCTCTCTGGTACTTGCCTTTTCCTCTTGAGCACTTTTATTCACGGAAGGATGTTCCATGGTATCACTTTGAACGATCCCACTGGCGGAGCGTCTCGTCCTGCTCCTTCTAGCAGGCTGCTCTGTTGCCTGCTCGTCTTGTTCTTCCATTCGAGCACTGCGCTTCCTTTTCCCATTCACGCTAGGAGGCTGTAAAGACCCTTTTTTAGCCCTTACAGGCGCCACACTAACTGATGTAGACCCTGCGACCCACCACGGCCTTGGAATAACGGTTGCCCTACCAGATATCCTTCTGCTACTAGAACGTTCAACTTCTAGAGCCTCAGGCTCGGTTTCAGTCCTATTCTTGGCCTTGGGTACGTTTTCTCTTGATCTGGTAGTCCTTTTGTTTACCGGTTGGCTAGTCCTAAGCGTTTCTTTCGATCTGTTTGTTGCTCCTGATGAAGAAGAATCAGAGTGCGGTAGTCGGATCATTGCCTGGAGCCGTTTCTCGGCCTCCACCGCTTTGCCTTTCTTCTTTACTTGCTCTACATCTAGTTCGGGCTTTGACGTCGTAATGAGTTGTGTATCCGGAGCCACATTCTCGGGCATCTGCTTCTGCTCAATGACTTTCTCCGTAACTTTAACAGCTGCTGCCGTTTCTGGTGTAGTCACACTCTTGTCAGTAGCCGCAGCCACCTTTGGCTGAGTTCGAGAGTTTATGGTGTTTTTCGTTCCTGACAAATCAAACACTACAGCCCCGGGCTCAGAATCCATCTGCTTGGCTTTACCCTTGCCCTTCACATCGATTTTGGCTTTCCCTGGAGCCACTAATTCGTTTGATGGCTTTGCCTCCTGCTGCACTTCGAGGGCTTGGGTTATTGGCTCGCTCTCTGATTCTGTGGCTTTAGCTTTCTGCTGAGATTTCCTTTTCGCCTTCGAAGGCTCTGGCGTCACAGATTTCTTCAACGGACTTGCTAGTTTTTGAAGTTCAAGGACTGGGGCAAGGACTGGCGAATATGCAGGGCTAGGAGAAGGGGATCGTCTCTGTGGGCGCGGTGGGGTAACAGGCCCTGTACTAGCAGATGCCAATGTGTTTGCAGCGCCAGTGACGCGCGTGTTTTCGCCAGCACGAGTGTTATTTGATTGCCTTGCCATCTCTGTAGTATGCGTATTCGGCGGAGTGAGTCCGAAGTATGCATACGCATTTGCGAATGGGCCGACATATACCTTAATACCATTTTCTGTAGTGTAAGTCTGAAAACTAACAGTGGCTGTGCCAGGGCCGGTGGCACTCAATGGCCCCACACCGCTAAATGTTTGGGTAGGAGCATTGGCCAACTGTCTCGCAGCAGCAAAAGTTTGCGTAGCAGCTTGGGTGATGGAACGAAAACGCTGTAGCGGTGTTAGCATTGCTCCATGGCTCCATGGCTCAAGTATTCCACAGGTTGTTGACATACCGTATTTGGATTCATGTTCTGCGCCAAAGCGTGATAAGACTGCGAAGCGCCTGGGTGGGCCTGCGGGACAGGAGTGGATTGTTGCTGATATGCCATTGTTGGTTGAGAACTAAGTGCAGCCTGTGGCTGTGTCTGAAGAGTGTTATAGATGTTCGAGATACTCTGTAGTACCAAGTCAGCTAAAATTTCTAGTTTGCTTGAGAAGTTTGGCAGTGAAATAAACACCGAACGAGAACATAAGGGAAGGTGCACAAAATACTTACCCGAGGCAATGGACTTGTGAAATAAATCTCATCAAATCTCGCTTGGATGTCTGAACGGCCTTGTGTTTGTCCAGTGGTGGACGGAGGAATCATGGTGGGAGGACCCATGAGACTGGAGGGGGGGGTTGTTTGAGGTGGACCTGGTGGACCTGGAGCAACAAATTGGGATTGACTCCAAATGTTTGCGTTTCCGACATGCGAAGCCCGATTTGTGTTGTGGTGCACCGGTGCAGAGTGTGCGCGAGCATTGGACGAACGAGTATCGCTCATCGAAATAGGTTTGGGAGGCATCTCAAAGTGCCTCGTAAGAGATGAAGGTAGTAGAAATGGCTGAGGTGTTGGATATTATGAGGGGTTGGAGTGCTGAAGAGTTTGGTTGACGGGAATGTAGGTGGTGATGGTTGAGGGAGAGGAAGTTTGATGAAGTTTGATGAAGTTTGACGAAGTTTGATGGATGGTGGGGTACGGGGTGGACGCGAGCACAGGGTAACTTGCAGAACTTGCAGGCCAAAGGCACGGGGGAGACGCGAGCAGGCCGCTAGCGCCGCAGCTCGATGGGCAATTCGGATTGCAAGTCAATGGGCACGGAGAAATCGGAGTGGGCGGGCGCACTTCAAAAGGCGACCGGCAGTCCGCAGCAATTCTCATTTTCAATTATATCAATCAAGCGACAGGACTCTACAGAGCACGACTGAATGGAATTCGATTGATTGAATCGAGGGCTTGTAAAATAAATAAATATATTACATCTCCAGAAATGGGTTGCTTCGCAGATCAATCCTTCTATACCCCCCACTTGCCCCGGTTGTGCCACCTAGATGTTTGGGAAATGCGGAGGGGCTATTGTCCACAATAGTGAGTAAATGAGACACGGGCCGATTGCCACCCCCGAATGAGGGATACGGGGCAACTGACCTTCGGTATATGGTGGAGGAATATTTCGTTCGTATTTGGATCCTGTAGGCACCCCCAGTCAGCATCCATGTCCCCCGCCAAACAACCCCGATGCCATACCTCCAGGGGCAGTCGGGGGAAGGTAGATATCGGGATGCTTCCACTTCTCTAGCTGGGCGGCGGTGTCGGCGAGTAGGCCCTATACGCTGTCAGATTATCCCGAGACTCTGGAGAGATCAATGTCCAGAGCGGAGCATACTCTAACTATGCGGGGATCGGTGACATGGCGATTGAGCTCAAAGAGGTGACGGAGCTGGACAGCCTGTTTTCGCCAGTCGTCGCGGCGGACGCACCACGAGAGGGAGAGCTTCAGGGACTGCCGGTAGAGGTTGCTGTTGGGGTCTGGTGTTAGCTCTGCTCATGGCCGGGTTTGGGGGGGGTAAAAAGATGCCCGGTGCACTCACAGAGCGACCTGTTTCGAAGCCATGCCTGCTGACTGTCTATATGATGCTGGACAAGAGGCCTTCCTGCCGCAATTGCTTTGTGTCGTTCGCTTGCTGGTGCTGGTGAGGGGTGCTGATGATCTTTTTGTATTTGTTCGCTATTCGTATGACATGCAGCGCTGCTGACCCTGGTGCACACCACGCTAAAGCAGCCGCATGTCCAGACGCAGCAAACCCCACAATGTGCGTTATGTAATTATGTAATTCGCGCCTTCCGAACCCCCCGTTGCTAGCCTTTGAGCCCAAGGGCATTTCTTCCGAAGCGCAGAGCCAGGAAAGTACTCAAAATTAGGACCCTCGCCTGCTTGTCTGTCTAGAATATACAAATTCTCTATTCACCCTCTGCGTCCTCTTCCATCTCTTTTGTTGGCCATACCCTTCGCCTTCTTGCTCAATCTTTGCCCATCCTTCAACAGGTTGCCATTGTAAAGCAGTACGTACCCTTCATGCATTTTCCCCATTCCCCCGGTTTAAACTTATACCCCACAATAATTATCTGGAGAAACACTAAACTCACACGGCCCACACGTCTTGTAGATCATGGCGAGCTCCAGCAGAATGGTACTCCGGCGACTGTCCTCCCTTGCATGCACCTCCTCTGCAGCATCCGTAAGAGTTGCTAGGTCTTACGCCGTGCGTTCGTCTACCTTCAAGGCATACTCTACCTTTACATCAAAGCCCGCAAACTCACTATTACTTGCAACATCAAGGTTGGTTGGATAAGTTATTACTGCTAGGCTGGGCCAGGGAGCAGTGGGACTGATATTGGCCTGTTGGTGAGGGTAGGAAAACGGGATTCCCAGAGATCTCTGCTCTGCAAATCCGATATGGTACGTACCGCACTTCCACCGATTTTATGCTCTTCAGGGGCTAACTCACATGTTTCACTGCTAGCTTCCACCACCATCAAGGTCCCACCGATGGCGGAGTCTATTTCTGAGGGTGTCTTAAAATCATGGAGCAAGAGTATGCATCGCTCATACTTCCGAGGCGCAATCGCAAGACTGATCCGTTGTTATAGAGGTCGGAGACTACATCGAGGCCGACGACGAGGTTGCTACCATCGAAACCGACAAGGCAGGTCTCCTACAACACTCCAAACATCCCACGCCGTTCAGGGACCCAGCCCTAACCATCCATCTCACAGATTGACGTTGCCGTCAACGCGGTTGAGCCCGGCACTATCACGAAACTCTTTGTCAATGAAGAAGATACTGTCACCGTTGGTCAAGAACTTTGCGAGATCGACACTAGCGGTGCCCGGCCAGAAAAAGGCACTGAAACTGCAAAACAGGAGCCCAAGGCCCCCGCTGAGCCCAAACATGAGGAGTCGAAGCCCGCCCCCCCTCCCCCTCCACCATCTCAGCCAAAGTCTGAGCCCACCCCACAAGCTGCCGCACCTAAGGCCCCTACTATAGAGTCTCCATATGGCAACCGTTATGAAGAGCGCGTGCGTGCACCCACTCCCAATCTCCAGGCTGACAAGTAGCTGACATTCAATTTGTATGCTAGGTCAAAATGTCTATGATGCGCCGACGCATCGCCGAGCGCCTCAAACAATCCCAAGACACTGCTGCCTCCCTCACGACATTTAACGAAGTTGACATGTCCCAAGTCATGGACATCCGAAAAAAATTCAACTCCGAACTTTCTGCGAACGGCGCCGGTAAACTCGGATTTCTCTCCGCCTTCTGCCGTGCGGTCTGTCTTGCCATGAAGGCTGTTCCTGCTGTGAACGCTAGCATTGAGGGGCCAGGTTATGGAGATACTTTAGTATTCAGGGATTACGTCGATATCAGTATCGCTGTAGCCAGTGACAAGGGATTGATCACACCTGTAATGAGGAATGCAGAGGGTTTGGACTGGTTACAGACTGAGCAGGCTATTGGGGACTTGGCTGATAAGGTAGTTACACACCAACATAATCACACTAGCAAGGTCTAACGGCCTGAGATATAGGCACGCAAGAATAAGATCACCCTTGAGGATCTTGCAGGTGGTACTTTCACCATCTCCAACGGGGGCGTCTTTGGCTCCTTGATGGGTACCCCTATCATCAACATGCCACAAACTGCAGTTCTAGGACTACACGCTATTAAGGAGCGTCCAGTTGCTGTAAATGGGAAAGTCGAGATTAGGCCTGTACGTATTCATTGATGGGTTGTGTTTGGATGCTTACTAACACGCGGTGACTAGATGATGTACCTTGCTCTTACTTACGACCACAGAGTCCTTGATGGAAGGGAGGCAGTTACTTTCTTGGTCAAGATCAAGGAGTTTATTGAAGACCCGAGGAGGATGTTGTTCCCGTACATTCCTAACCCAGATGCGGCGCCTCCTAAGGAGAAGAAGTAAATTAGGGAGACGTGAGGTGTGAGTGAAGGACTTGTGTAATAAATAGTCTAGGGGTTCATGGATGGATAGCTGGGGGAAAGATGGAGCTGCATTATGTGCTACAGCACTCAATTCAGCCATACTGCTAGCTTTACTCGCTTTAAGTACTTAGTTCATTTTCTATACATTAGTTGGGTTTTTCTTTGAGACTTTTGGAGTGGAACTCGTTATTATTTAGTTGTAAGCCCCTTGTGTGTGTTTGGTGGATATGTTAAGAGGGGGGGGAAAGGTTGCCACCATAATTTGTTCAATGCACTCCCTCCCCTCCGCAAACTTGATCCGCAGCCCTCCCTCCTCCTCCTTATTTCCTTCCTCCAACTGTCTGAATTGAAACAAGGGCGCGTGGGCGTATACAATATGTGGATCTTGGTTGAGGACTAGTTATCCTGAAGAATACAAGGCTTGAATAGCGTTACCCTGATCTACTAGTACATACAATAAGTATATATATCTATACTTTTTTACTTTACCCACACGTTATTGGATATTACCAAATGATTTCTGGTTTAGCACTGAACAGAGTTTCAAACGAAAAATGGATTTAGACTTCAGCTCAGAAATATAAGTGTTAGTTTTGTGTATAGTTACATAGCCAGCCACCTGGGTAGGAAGTTAAGGTAGGAGGTTACTTTATTCGCTTACCAACCCTGTGTTTTAGCCGAAAATTTCCTAGTTTGGTTACACTGTTTCTGCTCTGTTTATTTTATCCTACCAATAGATACTTACCTAGGGACGAAGCAACATAAACCCTAACGTGAAACCACAAGGACCTACATACAGTACATACTTGCTATATATATCACACCCCCAGTTTTTCACTACTGCACATTGTACAAGCACTGGGAAGGTAGATGAGTAGAAGAAGACAACCATCACCACACACACTCAACTTAAGCTTCACACAGCAACCGCAACCGCAACCTTACTATTACGTTTCAACCCCACCTCTTTCCATACAATATCTCCCCCCCCAGATAAAAAACAAAAAATTACCCTGAGCTTCCAGTACCCAAATACCTCGAACCCGGCAAACCTCATCAAAGGCTTTGTACATTACAAAACCAAACTACCCCCTACGACAAATCTCGTGACAAACAGCAGTCCACTATTAACAGACTAAGTTAACTCACATTCATTAAGTAACTCCCCTATCAAGATTACAACATTCCCCAGATATATCACAACCACCAACGCGGGTGCGGAACAAACGGACAAAAAAAACGCAATAGCCCTGTGCACATCTCTAAAAAGAACCAGAAGGAAAAAAAACTACTAGATGAAAACGCATGCAAAAGCCATAACCCAATCTACAACGTCAAAAACATACAATAGCCCATCTACCTAGTCTTCCCCTATGCACAGCACACACAGCACAATGATCCACGTCCATGCTATGCCATTCAACTAAGATATCAAACAAACAAAAGAAAAGCCCTAATCATTCTCCAGCCAAAGTCCCTCCCAATCATGTCCAAATCAATCCGCCCACTCACATGCAAAAACTCGTCCCACACACAAAATCAGAAATCAGAAATCAATCCAACTTCATAGCTGTATTCTCCACTTCCTCAATCCTCCGCTGCACAGCCTCCACCATCTCCCTCTCCGTCTCCTGCTCTCTCACAAACACCAAAAAGTACGGCGTAGCAGGGTTATTACTATCCAAATGCTCAAAGACTTCTTTTGGATCCGTGACTGTAGTCACATACTCGTCATTGTACTTGCGCCAAATCTTCTCCTTGAAGTCATAGATGTAGATCCAGTAGTGGCCGAAGGATACGGACCCTGATAGAAACACATTAGAAAGGGACTGGGCGAGGTGAAGGTTGTAAGGAATGACAGCCCAAGCTTACCCCGATGTATGAAGACCGAATGAACCCGGTAGCCATGGTTGGTTAGCCCCTCAAACTGTGCGGCGGCCTTTGCTCGGAGTTCTTCTAGTCGTTCATTGATTTCTGCCCGATTATCACATTAGGTCTATAGGCCACAACAAAAATATGAACAAAAGGGGGGAAAGGTTACCATTCAGCTCCTCTGTGGATTCTTTGATGCCATTATCAAGGCCATTAAGAAGTTCCGGTAAAGGAGCATCCCCCAGCAAATCCTTGTCTTCGCTGTCATTGATCTCCTCAATCCAGCTCCTTACTGCATCAAGAGTCTGCGGAGCGTCAAGACCGACCTGCATTATTGGCTTAGCGTCTTCTATCACTAGACAGTAGCAAGCGGTCGTACGCACCGATGTATTGGTCAAGCCTGCTCTCCGCTTCTCCAAGGACGCAATCTCCATCTTCCAGACCCAGGCCTCTTCCCGTTTTGCTTGTAACAAAGGGTCACTTGAGTCCAAATACCGATCCATGTAGATTGTCTCTGGAAACTTCAAAAGTGCTGTTGACTTGTAGGTTTTACCAATCGTCCGATCGAACTGCACTCTCTGGATTTGTATTTGTAACACTGGCGGTAACTCACTTATCGAGAGGTACCTTATAGTATCCTTCCCCTCAAGGTTCACGGTTGTTACATCGAAAACACTGTCCAAAGCGGAATAGATATCCCTACTGCCATCCGCAACGTCTATAAGCAAATGGGAGAACAATTCCTTACGGCAGATTAGTATTTGCCCCAAAGCAGTGAATAATAGCTCTATACTTACAATTTTAGAGCGCCTTTCGTTAGAGCCAAGTAGTTGTAGTGACTGTTTCGTCTTGCCATAAAATAACCTGCGCCAATTAGAGCCTGACCATGAGCCTGGGATTCTGGAGCATACTTCTTGACGAGATCCACCTGTTCGCCATTCTCATCGTGGTACTCCGGTTTGATGGCAGCCTCTATCTGGAACATAACATTTTCTATACATTCAGCTACGTCTTGCTGCCTACCAAGTGTAAAATCTGTATGTTTGGTTGTTGGTTTCGGGGCCGGCCTAGGGGGTATTGGAGGTGGGCGATCGTGGGTTTCCGG
>Ga0307511_10004706_pt1 | contig 13955 bp, 9 predicted proteins | sample 13_EM_MG_FD_200266 | JGI IMG/M metagenome (GOLD analysis project Ga0307511, IMG submission 200266) | Populus trichocarpa ectomycorrhiza microbial communities from riparian zone in the Pacific Northwest, United States - 13_EM | ecosystem: Host-associated > Plants > Roots > Unclassified | place...
CTCCATCGGTTAACACCTGTTTTGGCATTTGCTATTCGGATCTTTTGCTTAAGTACGGCATTTGCCTATTCTATTAATCCTTGAGCTTGTGCATGCTGTGGACGTCTATATATTAATGTAATTCCATAAGATTCCACAATGCGAAGGGTCTCACCCTTAAACTCATTACCATTCCCGCATTGAAGAATCTTTGATGGACCAAATTGACCAACCCATACCATAAGTGCAATCGCACCTTCCATACTTTCTTTAGACTTCAGAGGATAAGCACAAGAATACTTGCTAAAAGAGGGTGGATGGGGATCAAGTAATCTTTATATGAGGTTTATATGCGAGCTTAGGTTCAAATACATATGCTAACTATTGGTAAGTAAGTCTTATACCTATGTTATGAAGGTTTGGTGGACCTTGTGCGATACAGTGCATCTGAGGATAATTGGTGCCCTTGTGCTGATATCGCAGAGTAAACTGTGTAATATGAAGGGAAAGGCCATGCTCTTATGGCAAACGCATTCATGCATTGTAATTGAACCTAAGCTCATATATAAACATGATATAAAGCCTCCTTGATTCCGATACCCCCCAGGATATATATTTCTTAACATAATCTACTATGTAGTTTACTACTTCTCTTCACAGGGAACGCCGTTGGTCCTGATGCTGAGTCCACATGTATTATACATCACGCACATCGTATATTGAGCCCCACAAGTCCTTTGAGGCCGGCCACAATTCCGTAACATCAATTGCTAGTCCATACATACTCCAATTCCTACCTTCCATGTTTCCCCACCTCATATAGCAATGATCACCCCAGGGCGGCACTTGCAGATGGCTTCCCTGTATTCACTAACACTCTGATTTTAATTTGAGCCTGTTTGCATTATAATTCGATTTTTTTAACAATTAAACATATCCATCCCGGAAGTGCGGCAGATCCCGTCAAATACGTTAGCCCACGTCCATAGTTTTGCAGCCACAAGACTTTTGATTTCCTACGCAGGTGGACGAAGTTCTGTTTTCTGTTGGGTTCTCGCCAATGCAAGCAAGGGCAGCATTTATTCCTATAGAGCTAGAGGTTAGTTGGTCCACTAGTAGCGAAAAAGGAGACGAAGCTCAGAGGCAACTTATATGGATACGAATTCGCGCGATACAAGTTTGCCCTATTTCTGTTCCCATTAATTGCTTCCCACTGCAAATCACGAGTGTGGGAATACAGCAATGGATTACTGGCCAGAATGGGCTGCCTGTGACGGACTGCACCCGCGGCGTCTGACACGTTCGCTGTGGGAGCGCACACAGCATGATGTTAGGAACTATTTGGTGCTTGTGGATCGCCACTAATGCATTGAATGTTATAGGCGATCGGATTGAAATCCTGCCAAACGAAATACAATATTTCCGCAGGTGGGAGCAGCCCGATTTCCTAGTCTTTCTCTTTAATTCAAATTACATGGCATTAATAGGTCAACTTTGATATGGAGCAACTAGGTGATATAATTATCTTGGGCTGCATCTAGTGCACCCCCCGGCTCAAGGTGGCCGTGGATTGCATGATGCTCTTGAAGAGGCAAATAATATGACGATGCTGTAAACTAGTACTAAATGTAGCTGCAGGCGATCGATGTGCCAACGAAAGTTTTGTGGGTGGAAAAATATACCAACTAAGCTGCCAGCTGCTGGGGCAGCGAATCATGGTAACCGACTCAACCAATGATGCTGTAGTTTCTCTGCCAGGTTACTGGTACATGCTGTTGGTCCGTTTCGTACAGTCGTATGCCACCAGGCAATTGATGCCTAGTAATGTAGTTTCACAGAGTACCCTCGATAGAAGCATACCAGATATAAGCATATGTTGGTAGCAAGCATACCTTCACCGGTCCCAAATAGTAAATAAGCATATTTTGGATGCAAGAATATTCTTATTTTTTTGGCTTGGTCACCATACATATGGTTATAGCCAGACCATAAATAGGCTCTTATCGATAATAAAGTATCCTGAATAACCTTCATCTCCAGGTAAGTACAACATACAAAATCAAATACCACGGAATCTTCTTCCACATCCTCTGCTCACCAGAGCCAGGCCTGGTCAGAGCTTGAATGTCAGCTATAACGACATAGGAGGGAGCAAACCGCAAGGCAAGCTGGCGACACATCAAACATTGGTTTGAATCCGGGGCAATTATGAATATTGGTTTACTCCTCATCTCACCTCAAGCTGAACCCACAACCAATATCAATGAGCTAATAGAAGACCTAAAGCGTGAGAAATGCGCATTAAGACTCTGGAGATTCAATGCATGGTCAGCATATTCCGCGCAGGATCACTGACTTTCTGGGGCCCCCCGCAGCCGCCTCCTCCGCCTCCTCCTCCGCTCCTTGTACTCTAGTCCCCGTATCTACTCTCATTTACCTAACCGTTGCTTGTATGCTCTCTTGTTTTAATCATATTGCGCAACCTTTCCTACCCCTGGCTAGCTTCATTCCATATTTTCCTATTGCCTCTTGATGCAAGAATATATTGGTTACAAGCATAGCTCCCCCTGTGCGAACGATATCGTTGAATCCAGAGCACTCTGTAGGTACATACCTATCAGGTATCCCAGAAGCCCCAGGCTTAGGTATAGATTTAAAAGAAAACAAATTAAAAAAACCCTAAGCTAGTCTAGCCGATTAATCTGTGCCCCATGCCCATTCGACCCCCCTAATCCCATGGGGAGGCCAACCCATGAGCCGGCCCCCGGAGAAATGTGGTTTGTGTATTCTTGGGTATGCCAATATTCGTGCATAGGCCAGCACTCCCAAGGATTTTGTGGCTTCCCGGGTAAGCTGGCCTATTCGTAACTAGGCCGGCCCGTTCGCGATTCCGCTCAACTTCTGGGCAGGCCAGAACAGCTATAAATACATGTAACATCAACGAAGTCAACCCAAGAGGCCTCTCCTCCTCCTCTTTCTCGTAATTGAGTTGCACCCCAACTAGAAGCAAATACGTTGTAGAAATACCCCCTGCTAGCTAAATATGTCGGAAGGCATTTTCCTGACCTGCGGGACTAGCCCCCCATGCCCCCCCATCCACCACCACCATGCAGGTGTTTTTTTTTTTTTGGTTAAAAAGATTCTGTAGTCCCCACTTATGCAGGTGAAATTGTTAGTACTTGCCAGGTTTTGGGCTCGCAAATTGCTATGCATCCATTTATAGAAGTATTCATTTATCGCCATATTCCCAAATACGGAACTGTAGGATTCTGTGCATTTTGAGAGGTTATGCATTTATAGGGCATGAATGTATTGAGTAAGGTTCGACTGTATATTTTCAACATTAAATTGGCTGTACTACTCTTACTCTATGATCTTATCATGTTATGTATCCCTCCTTGAACCCCAACAGGTAGTGGAAGGAATCTTCCTTTTATTGATGGCAAGATAGTGGATAGCGTGTATTTAGAGCGAGAGCGTAAATATCCAGCGATCTGCAGGTACCCGAGTGCTAAACACCCGGGGTTCAGAAAAAAGTCACCTGTTCAACTGTGGTCCCAAAGGTTACAACTCAATTCCAGATATATGCTGAGATATCTAATAATCAATTGAAACCATGGGATACACATCCGAGCGCCTGTTTTCTACTTTACCTGGTCTGTTAACCGTGTGGTGACCCATTACCCCCCTCCAGCTATCCCAGAGGCCTCTCGGAGGCCTTGGTTGGTGCCCCTTCGATTCGGTCCACTCCGCCCTCTGGTACAGCTCGATCCCACTGACAATATAGCTAGCGCCACAGTGACCCCCACCCCCGTGGTGATCCGCATCCCCATGATGAATAGTGATGGGTGGAATAATGTATGGCGGGTTTCATATCAATTATAGCACCTTCTTAAGGCTGAGACTAAGGTATTGTTTATGCGGCGGTGATGGTTATCCATGTTCCGCGAAGTTTGAAACTGCATCTGAGACACTATAGTGTATTTAGATCGCTAGTTTGCGGTAGTGTGTTTACTGCTTCCTCTTATCGATTCCTGGAGTTTACGCAACTCAATGGACTCCGACTGAGGCTTAATTTTAATACTAGCCCCTGATTGTGAATCCATGTTGGTGTGCGGTTGCGTCATTTACAATATATCGCAATGTCAGCTTTTCGTAAATGGTCTGGCTAAAGCACTAACACTGCACATATGTACCTGCACACTGTGGGGGTCAGTCTAGGAGCACATAGATCACCAGCCGGCCAGGTGTGTAGTCAGGTTTTATGCTCCGTACATCACGGGACCCCCAGACTGCGGGAGGAAACTCGAAAGCAGCCAGGAAATAATCGCCACGTACCTAATATGTGACTTTGAGTTGTAAGGTGTTCAAGCAGTTACAACCAAAATTGACCGTATGTGCATGTAACGAATTATTTCTCTGGCTAGTGCGTATGCTCGAGTATGGTAGAGTGTCATTTTTATATATTTATTAAGCTCAACGATTGCCACACCGCGACAACATTGTGAGAATGGGATCATTGAGTTGTTGTGGGTCGGTCATGTGAAACTTAGCCGTATGAATTTTGTCTACTCCAATTGAACGTTGGTCGGTATGATCCCTGCTCATAAATGGGCAACACCGGCAACGAATTAGTGATGATTTGTATTGGTTACCGCTGCGACCACGAAGTCATGCATCCTCCTCCGTGTGGGCACCCATATGAACCCTAGGCCTGTTCCCAATGTGCCACATATATCCACTGGTGTGGACGTGGACGCTCTGGTGACACATGAGTTCTTCATCTTATCTCCCGGTCGGTTGGGAAAGCGCCAGTTGTCACGTCAGCTCTGGGCGCCAAGTCCCCAACGTCCCCGCTCCTAGGACCCCTAACCCTGGCAACCGCAGCGAATGTATGTGAGCAAATTGGAGAGGCATTAATTAATTACAAAAAAGCTTACTCCGACGTCGCACTTCAAATTCATCCTTCTCCGCAGAACCTAGCGACAAGTGGAAAGTTTGGCAACTTCGGCAGACCTCGTCGAGCTTAGATTGCGGTTATATATGCAGGCGCAAGAACCAACCTAAGGTTATTACCCTCTGCTGGGTGAAATCTGTACTACGCTCCTAAGAGAGCACATATACACACAACACTCGGATTTTTAAAGCTTGATTTATAAATTGCTCTGTCTTCGTCCTTTAGCTCATCAAGGGCTAAACCTAGCAATCGCGCTCAGTTTCCACAACTGCCGGCAGCCGATATGCCATCGCCACGTCCCTTCAACACCCCAAAGAGTCGATCCCGCATGTTAGCGGGCCGACGTATCAGAATGAAGAGGGAGTTGTATGCGCATAGTATCTCGGGGGTGGGGGGCCCGGATCAGGACGGCTTTTACGATACAGTCGTGGTTGCTAGTGGTACAATCCAATATGCTGCGCGCAGAAATCGAAGTGCCTCGACTGAACTACGGATGGACGCTGAACCCACACATCCTCTGGTATGCGAACACGGTTATGCATGCGCTAGTGAACCTCAGGATCGCGCCGTAACCTCGCGGTCACACTTGAAGCGAAATACACATTTGCCACAACAGGGTTCTCCTCCCCCGGAGTACCTAACCACGCCGTTGCACCACGCAACATGTCATGAGGCCCCCGAGGCAAGCACACTAGGCAGGGTCCCCATCGAAAAGCTTCTGTTGGCAGCACCTGTAGCTGCTGTGCTCGAGGTTCAGGTCCCGTTGGCCATGCCTACAGCTACTTGTTTATCTACTCACACGAATGCATCTAGCATACCGTGCATTGGGCAGAGCATGGGTGGGGGTTACCCACCAGCAGGGTGTCCAGTGGAAGCTGAGAGTTCTTCCGTTAGTGCACACCTCGGCGAGGATGCAGGTCGCAACACTGGGGAACAACCGAGCTGCATCGACCCTGTGCCCAAGTTCATTCTACCCCATACGCAGCGTAAACCTCAACCTACCCCCCAGCTAGATATTTATGATTGTTCTTCAACCGACGGGATGCGATTCAGCATGCAGCTTTGTGGGGGCACCATGAAACCAAGGGATCCGGCAGGCTGCAACCTTGTACCCACGAGTAACCTGAGTACATCTAAGTCTAGTCAACCCCTCGAGTCCATTCGCGCATCAACGGGAACAAGGGTAAAGAAACGCGTCCGCTTCGCACGACATGCAAAGCCCCCTTCCCCGCCAGAACGACCTGCCCCTACCATCAACTCACCCAAGCAACAGCATTCCATCGACCCAAGCAGCAGGAACGTACACCGAACTACCACCCCACCTGGTGTAGAGGTTGATATCGAGCGTCCCCTAAAGAGAAGTAAGCCAGGTACAACGCCTAATAACCCATCACCATTGAGGAATGTTGTTCTCAATGAAGATCCCACCGGGTCAGTCGCTTCTCCACCAGAGGAGAGTTCGAACACTATTAGTATCGGCTCCAGCACCCCCAGGAAGGAAATTATTTATGTCTTCAAGGAGACTGCGGAGATGGAGGATACTGAGATCCCCGACTGGGTCAAGTCTCGTCGGAAACTACCTCCATTCAAGGCTTGTGTAAGCATCCAGGGGGCAGGTGGTTCGCCTTCTGGAGCTGATGCGATAAGTATCCTCAGTAATATCGATGAGACACCCGGGCATCCTGATCTGTATGATGAAAAGGTTGCTGATGCCGTCATGAGGCATATGGAGGAGATGGATTAATTCAGCGGGTGGCAGGGTGCATGCAGTTTGCAGGAATCGAGGAAGGACACAGGATCTGGCTCGGCCCCTAGGGCCAGAGTAGTGCGGGGTGCTAACAGGGTTAGAAACGACAGGTAGAGGAAGGGTGATACCTAAATGTTTCTTTCTCATTAGTTAGGGTTTTCCTTAGCTCTTGATGTTTCTTGGTTATATCCGGGTGAAAACAGTTTTAGTTTGGGCTTTGGGTGGGTTGCTATTCACATGTGCTTTCAGGACCGTAATTTGCTTGTGAGACTTGTGCTAACAGGTCCGGCTGGGTTTTTTGGGATTATTCAGTTGGCGAGATGCGGCATTAACTGCGGTGGAACGTAGGATAGCACAGTGGAGGACGGGGGTCTCATTTAACGGCCGTTGTGAAGACGTCGCTTTTATCTAACTGGATATATCATTTTTTCATTTAACGCGGCTGGAAACTATGGAACGAAGTAATGAATGGAAAAAATAATGGAAAAAACTATCGAGTGCAGTAATTCCATGACATAAAAAGCGCTTGGCAACAAATTATTTGCGAGTTAACCTTCACAATACAGAACAGTTGCAAATGAACACCTCCGTTGCCCATACGGCAGTTTCTTCACTTCCCCTAATAGTTCCTCAGGCTCCATAAACATATACGGAGCTGAGTAGTCCTATCCGTGCGCCCTCCAATCGTCGCTTGATGCGCGAGGCATATGGCGCTTCACGCTGCGATTACCGACGTAAAGTGGGGGGGCGTAGGGTTTCGATTGCTGTTGTGGCACCATTTGCAACAGTACATCTGTCTTCCGCCCCCCCGATTGTAATAGGTCGTACCCGTCCGTGGGCTCTACGTTTCGGGTGCTGCCGCGAATTGTATATGTTCTGGGCCGTTCGCGGACATCGACAGCCCACGGGCGGCGTACTTACCATCCCCCTCGCGGGCACATAAGAAATGCCCAGAGGGGTCGGCATGGCCCAGGGGTTGAACAATTCAGCCGGGTCTTTACTCGGGGATGCATGCCCTCGTCATATACCCTAGTATGAATACGAGTACTGATTTACCCCCCAAAAAAGCCCAGAGGAGACATGGATACCTGGTATGCCCTCACGGGCATACTGGCAGGGCAGGATTTTAAATTACTGGAATTCGCAATAAATAAAGCTAAGACGAGGTTATCAACATTATTATTAGTTAATACAATTCTGAAGTCTCCTCATACGAATAAATAAATAAATAAAAATATGAAGACTCTAAGTATGGTGGAAGGGTAGCTAGCTCTAAACGCCTGGCTTGTGTGCGAGTGGCAAGGAGATTTAATTCATTGACCTTATGGCAAATATTCATAGATGTGGCATTTCACGCTCACTTTAACACCACGACGGTTAGGTACGACTAGAACAGAATTTTTCACAAGTGCAGAGGTAGCCCTGGGTAGAGGTTGAAGCCTGGCAAGCCGCGCAGGCCAAAGTTACTGTAGTTGCTAGAGTTTCTCTTCTATCTGAAATGTCTGTCCCGGTTCCCATTATTCGGTCGGTCGTTTGTAGGATGTAACATGGGTGCGGTGGTGCGTTACTGGCAAAGAGATTGATAGCGTCCTGACTGCCGCTTTGCAATGACCTTGCACCTCGGCATCGACCATACACACTCCATATAAGGGTACCAGAGAGCCATTCCCATGTAGTAGACTTTCGATATGAGATTGTCCCATATCAAAATATCTTCAGTGTAAGAATATGCATCGACCACCCAGATATGAAATCGTATGTACGTCCCTTAGATACAAGAATATATTGGTTATAGGAATATCCCTTTGCCTCCCGATGACATCCTTATAACTGTAGCTCATGAATTTTTATATTAGGGAGGGGGGCTACCCATAATTTCATACTTTGGGCAGTCGGCCGATACATGTTCTTATATTAAAAATATTCTCATCCCGTATCTGGTGTTCTGATTTAGAGAGTCTATTGTATTCATTGTTGATTACAGTAATTTAGTACCCTTGTCTGTTATCCTAGTATGCCCGAGAGGGTCATACCAGGTATCTATGCCACCCGCAGACATTTCCTATGTGCCCGCGAGGGGCAATACAGGCTCGCCGCCCGCGGGCGGCTGATGACCGCGAAACCCCCAGAACATATATATCCTCCGGACATTACGCGATCTGGCCATCTAGTACCACTATCGTGCTCGTGCTTGTTTTGTGATGAGGATTTGGATCTAGCTACATCTAAAGGTACCATATGCCGGGGCTGTCCCAGCACTGCGGTTTCAACCTACCGAATCCAAACTTTAAGCGAAATACCGAGTGGGGTGTAGATACATGCCTAAAGCTTAGACGCCGTTTGTTAAAGATAATGTGCCTAAGAGACTAGACACGTTGACAATATTTATATAGGGGTATCGGTTTTTACAGCACGCCGTGTTGAAGCCCCTAGGACGAGTTGTTTTGCCAGGATGGGTTTACCCTAAAATCCGTATTACGGTGATTCTACCCAAGACTGACTTTTGGGGGCATCATTTTGGTGATACTGTGGCTAAAGTGGTTCAGTCGGCGTTTGCATCAAGAGCAGAAGTGAGGATTGTATTGCTGAACATAAGGTACTCTACTAGAACCCCTACTATAGACAAAGTCTAACATCAACCAGATTCGGAAGTCCTACCTAATATTCCTGACATTTCTACCTCGGGTTGCGCCTAGGGACAAGCCGAAAGCTCGAGTCCGACCAGGGAAAATCTAGTGCCGGCTCGCGCCCGATTAGTAGAAAGGCTCGAGCCTGCCTTGAAAAATGACGAGCCGGCTCGTGCCTAGGACTACTTCAGATATCCAACCGTGCAAGGTGGGATGGAGAAGAAATGGAAAAGGAAGAGGTAAAGGAAAGCGAATCAAAACCTAGTGGCTACTCCCCGCAAATTGCTTGTATACATAGCTGAAAAGCCATCGACAATGTGACAGTTATACGCCTGGGCACGAGTCAGCTCGGTTGGTGCCCAAGCCTACTCGATAGCGCCTCAGTTACCCTCCCATATCGGTTTGTCTAGATCTCCCCATGCGGGCGGGGCTGGTGATATCCCTATCCTTAGTACAATTTATGTTCGTCAGGGCTAGTGTATGTAGATGTACTTGCGCTACGATTGTTTCTTCTAAAATTCCAGCACTTGATATCACATACCCGACGAGGCCAAGACCACATGAGTACTGAATATATATATATATATATATATAAAAATCACAATTGTGCATTCCGGGACAAGTCACTGAACCAGCATAGGTAAGACCTCCCAGGAATTATTTGGGTTCCCGGACACGTCAGCCCATTCGTTAATCCGCTAGATTCCGGGGTAGGTCAGGATATACAGCCCCGTTCAGGAACTGTGCGGGGTGCATACATAATGCGGCGCTTAACTGGTTTAGGTGGCTTGCGTAAAGCGTCCGTTTGCATATGCTAGGCAGCACGATGTCTTTCAACTTCACCTTATGACATCCAGGGAGCCCAGCCGGCCTCGTGCTGTATCGCGCTGCCTGGAATAGCAAAGTAGACCTTTGCTGCAGCCCGCCTGAACCAGATAAGCAATAAGTGCGCCCTCAGTCATACATCCAGTGTGAGGGGCGATCCATATGAGCGACACATGTCAGGCTGATTACATGGGTGTTATGTTACGAGTTCAGTAGAGGTAATCCCTTGGATCGGGCTGCAGAGGTAGGGCCAGTAGGGGAGCAGTGGAATGCATGTGTTTATGTACTGGTCTGCCCGGGAATTTTGCTGATTCGTAAATGGGCTGGTCTGGTCACGAATATGCCGAATATGAGTACGGAATATGTAAAAAAAAACGACAAGAAAACGCACGAATATAGGCTTGCCCGGGAATACAAAAACCAAATGTAGTAGTTTAGTGATGGTGGGTGCATGGATGATGAAAATACATCAGCGCTGGCTAATATGAATTGTGCTAAATAATGAGATACCACGGCGCTACTGAAGGTCCACTTACAAATGTTGAGTAGGCCCCTCTAGTTCCGCTTCTGATTCCGACTATGCCTCTCGGTCGATAGGATTATTGAGGCAGCTACAGGCAACCTTCTATAATTGCATCCTCTATAAATGGATAGCCTCCTTACATGTATAGAATGGTCCAGTCCCGAGCTCGGGACTATTGTGAGAATAGCATACCTATGTATTTGCATGTATACCGATTCGCCGGCCCCAAAGCCGGCAATCACTAACGATTAAACCTGCATGCGTGGTGGGTGTGCCTGTAAAGAGTGGCTGTAAAGAATATTTAGGTAATATAGATATGATTGTAGCGGGAGATCGTTGTCTTGATTGATGCTCTATTCTATCGGTTTATACCGCCATATATATACATGGATCTATCCCTCACGTGATCTTCGGGTGATGGCAATTCATGATACATACATCATGTATCCCAACATAATAACATGATCTTCGGGTTATAAAAGAGAACGGTATCAGTTATTTCTTCATTCTAAGTCACATCCGGAGCTTCACAGGCGGACCTTGCCAAATGGTTGTGCCAGCAGTTCAATAAGGGGGTTAATCAATCAATAGTATCTCGTATGTATCAAAGTGAAGACCCTTGTATTTTGTTAATAAATATAGGCATTCTGAAACAATTTCGAGAAAATCCACTAACTACCTTAGAGGTCGCTTCACTTAGCAAAAACTTGAGCGGTCGCTTAGGCAGCCAATGGGTAGGGAAGCATGCACTTAAACAAATGCGGATCCAATAAGCCATGTGTAACGTATTTGACGGGGATCCGGCGCACTACTGGGATCCGGCGCACATCCAGGATGCATGTATTTAATTGTTAAAAAATCGAATTATAATGCACATAGGCTCAAATAAAACCAGAGTTTTAGTATATACATAGAAGTCATCTGCAAGTGCCGCCCTGTGGTGAACATTGCTATATGAGGTGGTGAAAAATGGAAGGTAGGAATTGGAGTTTGTATGGACTAGCAATTGATGTGACGGAATTGTGGCCTCAAAGGACTTGTGGGGTTCAATATACGTTGTACGTGATGTATAATACATGTGGACTCAGTATCAGGATAAATGCGCCGGATCCCAGTCAAATACGTTAGATAATATTATAAAGCATGACCGTCAGGATGAGGCTTTCACACAACAAGACTGTAGAGGCGTCGGTCATCGGTACCATGTCTGACTTGTCGAGGTATATGTACACTAAAACTCACCAATTACAAAGACCCTAACTTAAATGACCAGAATCCGCCTCCCTACCTAAACTGGCCTGCATACGCATAGCTATCCATCGGCAGGCCTACCTTAACCGAGCACCATACCTGTATTGGATATTGGGGAATTCTTGGAGAGGCCAGCCCACCGAGGGATACCTAATCCTGAGGAGACCGGCCTGTCCGGGGACTTGCCCATTTGCGAATCAGCCGACCCCCGGGCAGGCCAGAACATGCCTATGCTTTCTTTGTCCTGAATCCTTTCATAGAGTGTACCCAATCAGCTATGTACTAGCCGTTAGCCATGACGCTTGTGGCATAATATTAGCCCTGGTCTCGAGACAGTCTCGTTAGTCTTGAGACTTTTGGACATCGGCAACCACTATCACGGTCAATGATACATGAACTAGAAATTTGTAGAAAATTAGCGGAGAAAAGGCATCTCAGCCTTTGATTATATACAGGTTGCCACACCGTCTCACCGACTGTCACTGTTTCAACGGCTTTACCTAGCACTGTCTCACACAAATATCTGCACGGCGCATCCAATGAAAAATTCCACAAAAGTCTCGAGACATCTTTTCTCGTGCCCAGGCGTAAATAATATATTAATAGCTTTCCCTTGTCTAAACTTAAAATTTCTACGTTGTTTCACAGCCTGTGTTTCCTTGTTGGGCCATGACCCCTTCTGCCTTAGTTGGCCTTGACCTGGGCAAATGCACGATGGCCAGCCTACCTTGGAACATAAAAGGTGCAACCGCCCCTCTCGTATAATAGGCTACATTCTACACCGAGTATACACAACAAGCGAAGATCATAACGGCCTATCCGTGAACTAGGAAGTACAATCCCCGATAATACACGAAGAGCAAAATAGCATATATTCCAGACCGAGTATGAGTGATAGTCAAAGGGGAGAATTACCTGCAATCACACCTATGTCTGCATTTATAGATTCGATGTGGGTGCTTTGGGAATTACCGCCTTCAAGTGTCGAGAGGGCTCTTGAAGGAAGACATGTAGTTGAAGAAAGACGAGTGCTTGAAAAAGGACAAGTCATGGAAGCAGGCCAAGTCATGGAAGAAGGACAAGTCATGGAAGAAGGACAAGTCAAGGAAGAAGGACAAGTCAAGGAAGAAGGACAAGTCAAGGAAGAAGGACAAGTCAAGGAAGAAGGACAAGTTATGGCGGAAAGCCAAGTCATGGAAGAAGTCTAGAATTCCATCGGCAATCGCTGGCTGTCCTTACTGGTTAATGGAAATGCCATGAAGAACTTGCTGAGATGATTCCGACCAGATGTAGGAAGCCAAGAAACCGCCACAAATTACAGCGGTAATTAATGCGTGACCAATCAAGGTATACTTTCACAGTAGGTAGATCAATATATTATTTATGCCTGGAACATGTATTGCCGTATATGTAGGATGTCTTTTTTTTTGGTAACTCAGTACTCGTATTCCTACTATGGAATGACATATGTAGGATGTCAGTGACATGAGATGTAGAAGACATGATCAAAGAAAGAATTGAAACCGATGTATATTTAGTGTGACGGAGGTATAGCTAAATATGTTCTGGGCCCCTCGCGGGCATACCCACTGTGCCACTCACGGGTAATTTAAACAATTCCTCGATCTGGTGTATAACGTACTTGAATTGATAAAGCTTTACGAGTAATGTTTTACAAAATATAAAAAAGAATTAATAAGGGTATACCTAGCTGGAGCTCTGCAATAGATCGATATATTTCCAAGTCAACTTCTCCTCTACAGTCAAACCTGTCTAAATGCATCCCTTCTGAGTGCATATCCCGCCAAAATGCATCACAACCGGCTGACAAACCTTTTTATACAGGGCTAGCACTTCCAGTCTTGCTGCATAAACCCGCTTAAATGCATCAAAAGTGTCTTGACGGAATTGATGCATTTAGACAGGTTCGACTGGAACAGTCCAATTTGTGAGAACTAAGAGGTTACCACCGCCATGATCCGTTGACGCTTTCGCATTCAATAAATTAATCATTCTTACAACTTTTTTCGGCAGAAACATGAGGGA
>Ga0307511_10004707_pt1 | contig 13955 bp, 11 predicted proteins | sample 13_EM_MG_FD_200266 | JGI IMG/M metagenome (GOLD analysis project Ga0307511, IMG submission 200266) | Populus trichocarpa ectomycorrhiza microbial communities from riparian zone in the Pacific Northwest, United States - 13_EM | ecosystem: Host-associated > Plants > Roots > Unclassified | place...
GCCATACACGCGAATCACGCCCGGGCGAGCATCGAACACCACTCAAAAAGCTTCGCGCTTGCGTCCAGACTCCTGCCGGCCAAAGTGAATCACGACGCGGTCGTGCTGTACGCGTACTGCCGGCGCGCCGACGACGCCATCGACTTGTCACCGCGCGGCCAGCAACTGGCGCAGCTCGACCGGCTGCGTGCCGAACTCGACACCATATACGCGGGACTGCCCCAGGCCGACCCGCTACTGCGCGCCTTTCAGTCGGTGGTCAACGAGTGTTCGCTGCCGCGCGCGTACCTCGACGAGCTATTGGCGGGCATGGAAATGGACGCGCAACGCGTGCACTACCAGAGCATGGCAGACCTGCTGCACTATGCCTATCGGGTCGCTGGTACGGTCGGCTTGATGATGTGTCACGTGATGGGCGTTCGGCAGTCACAAGGCCTTCGACACGCGGCACACCTTGGCATCGCCATGCAGCTCACCAACATTGCGCGTGACGTCCAAGAAGACTGGGCGCGCGGCCGACTGTACTTGCCGCAGGAGCTGCTGCAGCAGTGCGGCGCCCCGCCGTTGAATCCGGATGGCGATGCGCCGCTGCCGCCCTCCGCGGCGCCGGGGATCGCGCGCGCCACCGAGGTGCTGTTGATCCAAGCCGAAGCGTACTACCGATCAGGCGATGACGGGCTGCGCTATCTAGCCCCGCGTTGCGCGCTGGCGATCCGCGCCGCGCGCTTGGTGTACTCTGCGATCTCCGATCGCGTTCACGCGCAGCACTGCGACCCGTTTGCTCCGCGAGCGGTGGTGAGCCGCGCGCGTAAACTCTACTTGGTGGCGTACGCAGTTTGGCGCACCGTGCTCGAGTTGCCGCGCTCGGCCCTGGGGCCACGGGCGCGGATTCCATCGCAATGCGTGACCGACCCAGACAGTGTGCTGCGCGTCGTGACTCCGCCGTCCGTGAGGCATTCAACATGAGTCGAGTTCATTCCGAGCTTTGGCATTTGCCGCAGCGTGCTGGCGTTCCGATGGCGCCGGCTGGCAGGCGTGCTGCCGTGATTGGCGGCGGCATTGCGGGTGTCGCGGCGGCCACCCTGTTGTGCGAGCGCGGCGTGCAGGTGACGTTGCTCGAACGCGAACCGACCCTCGGCGGGCGCGCCGGTGGTTTCGAACACGTCTTGGCCACGGGCGAGACGGTGCACATGGAGCGCGGCTTTCATGCGTTCTTTCGCCAGTACTACAACCTGCGCGCGCTGCTGCGCCGCATCGACCCTGAACTCGCGCTGCTGACTGCGCTGCCCGATTACCCAATCCTCGGGCCGTCTGGCATGCTGCAAAGCTTTCGTGACTTGCCCAAGCGCACACCTTTTCAAGTGCTGGCGTTGGCCTGGCGCTCGCCGTACTTGCGCTTGGCCGATCTCGTTCACGTCAACGGCCGCGCAGCCTTCGAGATGCTGTGCTTCGATGGGTTGCGTACCTACCAGCGCTACGATCGGCGGAGCGCGGCCGACTACTTGGATTCACTGTCTTTCCCGAGCGCCGCGCGGCGCATGCTGTTCAACGTGTTCTCGCATTCGTTCTTCAACCCAGAATCCGAGCTCTCCGCCGCCGAGCTCTTGATGATGTTCCACTTCTATTTCACCGGAAACGCCGAAGGTCTGGTGTTCGACGTGGTGCGACGTCCGCTCACGACCGCCATCTGGCAGCCATTCGAGACGTGGCTGCGCCAGCGCAACGCGAGCGTGCTGACTTCCAGCGAGGTCGAGCGCGTCGAACGCCAGCCAGCGGGAGGGCTGGTGGTGCACCACTCGCGTGGCACCAGCGAGGTCGACGACGTCGTGCTCGCGTTGGATGTGGCCGCGCTCCAGCGTGTCGTCACACAGAGTGCCGCTTTCGGCGCGCTCCATGCGCAAGTAGAGGCGCTCGGGCTGACTCGGCCCTTTGCGGTGTGGCGACTTTGGCTCGACCGGCCACTGCGCGCCGATCGCGCGGCCTTCGCCGGCACCACGGGTGTCGGATTGCTCGACAACATTTCGTGCTACGAGCGCTTCCAAGACGAGAGCGCTGCTTGGGCGCGCCAACACGGCGGCAGCGTGGTCGAGCTCCACGCGTACGCCGTGCCGCACGAGAATGAAGCGGCGATCAAAGCCGATCTGCTCGCGGGCCTACGAATGTTTTATCCTGAAACCGTGGCGGCGCGCGTGCTGCACGATTGCTTTCTGCTGCGGCAGGACTGCCCCGCCTTTCCACCGGGCTCGCACGCCGTGCGCCCGACGGTCGCGACTCGCTTGCCCAACGTGGCACTCGCTGGTGATTTCGTCGCCATGCCATTTCCCTGCGCGCTGATGGAACGTGCTGCGGCCTCGGGGTTCTTGGCGGCCAACACGCTGCTGGCGCAGTACGGCGTGGCGGCCGAACCACTGCGCTCAGTGGCAGCACGAGGCTTGTTTTCTTTTCCGGGGCATGCTCATGAACCTCGCGCAGCGCTCTAACAATCGCTGGCTTCGCGTATTCGGTCGGCGCTTACCTGCCGCCCCATCATTCGATTCGCGACCGGATTGGCAGCAGGCCGATCCGGCCTGGATCCGCGCTGCGTTGCGACGCAGCCAGCTGCTGCCCGGTGGCGGCTGGTACGTGCTCGATGCCACGCGCAGCTTTGGCTCGAAGCCTCGACGCATCACGGTGTTGGGTCGGGTGCTCGTAGTATGGCGCGCCGACCAGAAGCTGATGGCGGCGTCCGACGTCTGCCCGCATCTCGGTGGGCCGTTGAGCGAAGGCCGCGTATGCAACGGCCGGCTGGTGTGCCCTTGGCACGGTTTGGCGTTGGGCGCCGAGGGGCACGGCGGCTGGCGGCCGCTGCCGATTCACGACGACGGGTATCTGGTTTGGGTGCGTCTAGCAGCGGGTGAAATCGAGACCGACGCGCCGGCTGTGCCCAAACGGCCGGTGCGGGCACTCGCCGCGGTGATTCGCCTCGCAGCCAGGTGTGAGCCACAGGACGTGATCGCCAATCGTCTCGACCCGTGGCACGGCGCGCATTTTCATCCGCATTCGTTCGCGCGCTTGCGCGTGGTTGCGCAAGCAGAGGACTCGATCACCGTGCGCGTGGCGTATCGGGTCGCAGGGCCACTCGCCGTCGAAGTGGACGCGCGCTTCCATTGCCCGGATCCACGCAGCATCGTGATGACGATCTTGCGCGGCGATGGTGAAGGCTCGGTGGTGGAAACGCATGCCACACCCAGCGAGCCGGGGAGAACCAGCATCGTCGAGCTGACGCTGGCGACATCCGAGCGGCTGGGATTCGGGTTGGTCCAACGCGCGGACTGGCTGTGGCGTCCGGCGCTGCAGTGGGCTGCACGGCGCTTGTGGCGTGAAGATGCGCGCTACGCCGAGCGGCTCTACTGGCTGCGCCACGGTCGTTCGAACACTCACGACGCGTGCTCAGCGCCGCTCGCTGCACCGTCACCCGTCGTCGGTCAGGCTTGGGCGGCCTCGATCGAGGATTCCTGAAACCAGCCACGCTTGACGCTTGTTTAGTCACGTTGACGCGCCGCATGATCGAGAGCTGACATGCAGCGCATCGCGTTCGACGACTTTCGCCGAGATCCTGCACGCTGGGCGAACCAGCTCGGCGTGTCGCGCGCCGCGATCGATTTGTACCTCGCGAGCGAGGTGATCGATCTGCACGTCGATTCGTTCATCTGGACGCGCGCCCTCGGTTACGATCTACGCGCGCGCCACGGGGCCGGCCTGCTCGGCGGGCGCATCTACAGTCAGGTCGACTTGCCGCGCGTGCTCGAAGCGTGCATGGGCGGGGCCATGTGGTCGATCACGACCAACCCGTGGCGCAGTGCGGCAGGTCGAGCGCGCAGCTTCGCGCGCAATCTGGCGCGCGTGCAAGGCGTCTTCGAAAGCGTGGCCGATCAGTTTCGCATCGTGCGCAACGCGAGCGAGTACGCCGCCGCCCGCGCCGCCGGGCTGCACGCGGCGTTGCTGGCCGTACAGGGCGGCAATGCGTTCGATCCGGAGCTGGACGTGCTGCGCGACGGCAGCATCGTGCGCGTCACGCTCGTGCACCTGACGAACTCCGAGTTTGGCGCTACGAGTTCCCCACTGCACATCGGTCGGCAGGGCGGCTTGAGTGCGCGCGGGCGTGCCTTCGTCGAGGGCCTGAATGCGCGGCGCATCTTCGTTGATCTGGCGCATATCGACAGGCGAGGGTTCTTCGACGCCGCCGAGGTGCACGATCGCAGTCAGCCTTTGATCGTCACGCACACGGGCGTGTCGGGCGTCTACGCCAGTTGGCGCAACATCGACGATGAACAACTACGGCTCGTAGCCGACACGGGCGGCGTCGTGGGCGTCGTGTTTCATGGGCAGTACCTCTCCGGCCACTACCTGTCGGGTGGACCTTTGAGCGCCGTGGTGGACCATCTGGCGCATATCGTGCGCGTGGCGGGAGCGGACGCGGCCGCGCTCGGGAGCGACTGGGATGGCGCCATCATTCCGCCCAAACAGCTGCGTTCATGCTTGGGATTGCCGCACCTGGTGCAGGGCATGTTGGATCGCGGCTTCAGCCACACGACCATTCAAAAGATTCTCGGCGGCAATTTCCTGCGCGCGTTGCGGCAGCTTCGGCCTTGACGCGTTCAGCTGGAGCGTCAACCGGCATCGGGGCTGGCTGTGAGCTGGATCGAGACCGACGCCGAGCATTGCGTGCCATCGACATGTTGCACCGTAACCATCGCGGCGCCGCGCAAGCTCTCGTCTTCCTGCAGGTCGAGTCTGTCCGAACGCAAGCGCAGAGTCGAGTCGTCGCTATTGGAGTGCGGCCGCAGCGAGCGGGCGCGCGCAGTCTAGCTGACGTTTGCCGAGTCAGTGCTACGCCCTGTCACCAGCGCGTGAGTTGCATTGTCAGCAGGGCTGCGCATTCGCTGGGTTCGCTGTCTTTCACGATGCCGCGGATTTCTCGGTAGGCGGCGCGCAGGCGTTGTTCGATGCGCGCGCAGTCTCACTCCGAGACGCTGATGACGTTGTACGCGAACCAGTCGTCTTTGCCCGCGCGGACGCGAGCCAGCGCGACTTCGGCCCAGTGACGACGCAGACGTTGCAGCGCGTCGGGATCGGTTTTGGTGTCGACCAGCAACGTGCCCGTGACGCGGTCGCTGCGCGCGCTACGTTCGATGACGCCGGCGTCGCCGAGCGCGTGCAGGATGTCTGCGACATCGCTCTTGCGGATCTGTAGTTTGCTAGCGATGAAACTGTCGGACGGCGCGTCGAGCGCCGCATATTCGGCCGTTTCCAAGATGCGCAGCACGGCTTCGCTCCAAGGCAAGTCGAGTGCGACGCGACGAGCCGCACTCATGCGCCGATACGCGGGCTCGAGGCTCGGCACGCGATCGATGGCGACGAGCAGCGCGACCCATTCAGCAGCTCTGTCGGTCGCCGCATCGAGCAAGCGCAAGAAATCCGGCAGCCGCGGGACACTGGCAGCCGAAAGCCAACGGGCAACGGAAAAGCGTGAACGCCCAGTGCGCTGCGCCAGCTCCACTACGCTGGTCGAGCCGCGCAAGCTATCGAGCCAGCTGGCAACGCTCAAACGCTGTTTACCATTTGGCGCTGGCGCGGGCTTGAAGGCTGCGAACACACGTTCGAGGTCGGCGTGGGTGCGAGCGGCGGCGCGCAGTGTTTCCGGCGCTGTGGGAAAGCGGCGCCCGTGTTCCCAATCGGTGATCGGATTGCTGCGGTAACCGAGCCGGCGAGCTCGTGCAGGTGCAATGGGGACTGCGCAGCTTGCAGATCGAGCTCGATGACATGGTGGCGCCCGATTGTGGCGAGAAACTCTGGGCGCTGCGCGAGTCGGAAAGCGACACCGTGGTGAACGCTTCAAGCTCAACGCAGGCGGCACCTGCGGCGGCGGCGCTCATCTGTATGCCCTAGTCTCGGTGGCAACCTGCCGCTTTGCCACCCCAGCAGCCTGAAGTGGCGCTGAAATTGCGCGCCATGCAAGCCGCACGCAAAGCTTGCACCTCGCGGGGCGCGTAACCGCTGGCCACGGTAGGAACGCCGCTTGCAACACGCGCTTGTAGTGGTCGAGCTGGCGGTCGCAGGCGCGGCCGACGCGAGGAGCGAGCGATGAAAGTACGAGACCTGATGCAGGCGCGAGTTACGGCGATCACCGAAGATCAGACGGTGGCGATGGCGCGTGGCCTCATGCAGTGGGCCGAGATGCGACATCTGCCCGTCCTGCGCACCCGCGACCGACGCGTGGTCGGCGTCGTCACCGAACGCGATCTGCTGCGCGCTTACCAGCGCGACGCCGAGGCGGCTTCGGGATTGTTGGTCCGCGAAGTGATGACTTCGCCTGCGGAGCATATCCACCCCAACGCCGAGATCGCGGACGCAGCGGCCGACATGAGCACCAAGAAGCTGGGTTGCTTGCCGGTGATCGAGGTCGGCGAACTCGTCGGCATGTTGACCGTCAGCGATCTGCTCAGCGTAGTGGGGCAGTATCCCGCGGACCACCGCAAACAGCGCGCTACGGCGAACGCCACCGCCGTGTCCGCGATCATGTATCCGGAGCCGATCGCCGTGCATGAAGACGACTCGCTACTCGAGACCGCGACGCGCATGATCCAGGCCGGCGTGCGCCACGCCTGCGTCGTCGACGGCGAAGGCTGCGTTACGGGGATTCTGTCGGACCGCGACGTGCGCCGTGCATTCGGTGATCCAGCCCTGGCGCTGCGCGGCGATTCAATCCCGCCGTCGGTCCGCGATTTGCGCGTGGCTCAGGTCATGTCGCGCGATCCGCGTAGCGTAGACCAAGCAGACACGATCGAGACGGCATTGTCGCTGCTGCTGCAGCGCCGCTACGGCGCACTGCCAGTCATCGATGACAAGGGTCGTCTGCGAGGCATCGTCTCGTACGTCGATGTGCTGCGCCATATGGGGGAGCAGCTCGGACTGGTGCACGCAGCGGGCGCCGACTGAGTTCGCTCTCCCTCGCAACGATCGGCACGCCCGACACCATCGTGCGCTGGTACCGCTAACTCGTTAGTGCGCGCTCTCGCTCGTCCTCGGGCAAATGCCTGCCCCGATCTAGATTATCCGATCGACAACACCTTCCACGCGTGGAGCGCGCCGTCCGGCCGCTTGGCCGTCGAGCTCGAACGCTACGACGAGCCCGTTTCGAGTCGGCGTGACTTGCGGCGGGGCTGGTCGTAGCAGCACTGCAGCAGCCGGCCAGGGAGCACTGCGAGCTTAGGACGGCGCTGCGCCTGCGTCACTTCGCCGCTACCACGGCTCCGCACACCGCCAGGTCGACTGCATACACGCCACCGCTGGCCTTTTGATCGAGCACGTTATAGTCGGTGACTAGCAAGGTGCCGCCGCGAAACGTCATGCTGGCAGGGCTCGTGACCTGCGCCACCGAGCGCCCGTCCGAGGCGCGCAGTACGGCTCCGCCCAGGTAGTCTGCGATGTAGACTTCGCCTGCCTCATCGACGGCCACGCCATCCATGAACAAGATCGACGGCTTCACGGGGACTTTGGAACGCTTCTCGAGGGAACCGTCGTCGGCAACATCGAACACGAGGACTTCGCCGGACCCACTCGCTACGGCGTACAGCTTGCGCTTCGTTGCGTCGTAAGCGAGGCCATTGGCGAACGACACGTCGCTCGCGACGAGACGGGTTGCAAACGAGCCCGGCGAGCGCTCCTGCACCAACACGATGCTATTGCCCGTGCTGTCGCTCGCGTAAACGCCCACGCCGCGTGCCGCGACGACTTCGTTGACCGCTTGCAGCGCGCTCCCGTTTTCGGGCTGTGGCAACGGAACCGGCATTTGGTCCTTGCCCGCGACCAGGAGCACATTGATCGCGATCGTGTCACCACTGCGGCTCGAAAAAGTGGCCACGAACAGACGGTTGTTTTCATCGCACGTAATGCCTGCTGGCCGTCGATCCCCAAGCGTGGCCCAGCGTTCTGGAGGCGTGCCATCGAGCGGCACTTGCCACACCTCGCCGCTGCCATCGAGTGCCACGAACACCTGGCCATTCGGGCAGACCGTTACGCCCTCGGGCGAGGGTGTGAGCGCAGCGATTTTTCGCGTCTTCGTGCTCATGCTGCCGCGTGCAAAGCCGTCGGCGCAGCAGTCCGCGCACGCGGGCCCGGCGTCTTTGCCAGCATCGGCCAACGTGGCTGCGTCGAGCAACGGGCCGGCGTCGTCCGAGGAGTCTGCGTCCGGGTCGGTGCGCGGCACGGGCCCCGCTTCGCTGGCGGCATCTGCGCGACCCGTTGGCAGAACAGCTGCCGTGCCTGAGTCCATGGCTGCGCTCGTTTGAGCATCAGGCATGTGCGCGGCACCCGCCTGTGGCACGGCAACGGACGATCCGGCTGCGGCCGTGCCGGGCGGAGCGCTGGCGCCGGCTGCGGGCACATTGCTGCTGCTCGGTTCGCTTTGGCACGCGACACCGAGGAGAGAGACGCACGCGACGACGGATATGATCGAAGTAGAGCTCCGCACTGACACTCCTAGGCAATCATCGGAGCTGAACCGCCGCCGACAGAGGCGACCCTAGCGGCGCAATCTGGGCGAGGCGCGGCGAACGCGGCCACTGGTGTCGGCTTTTGCGGCCAACGCCCTGCGTAGTTCGCGACGCGCGGGCGTCGCAGTCGGCGAAAGCCCCCGCGCTAGAGATCGGCGCCGCGCGTAGGAAATGCCGCCAGCCGATGGGAAAATAGTCAATAACTATGAAGTGTTATCTGCATTTTGCCTCGGCTAGATCTCGCCGAGAAACCGGCTGCTGATGCTCAGAATTGCTGACCACACCGAGCATACCGAACCGCGCCCACTTGCGTATGCTAGCGGCCACGTGCTGCCGTCATGAACCACTCCAACCGCGCGCGCAGACCGAAGCCATGCCTTTTCCGATCACCGAACACATCGTCAAGAGCCAGCGGCACACCACATTCTATCTGTCGTGTGGTGCACGGTCAGCGACGCCGATCATCTTTCTGCACGGCTGGCCCGAGCTCTCGATCTCGTGGCGCCATCAGTTGCCCGTATTTGCGGCGCTTGGATTTCGCGCGATTGCGCCGGACATGCGCGGCTACGGCCGGTCCAGCGTGTACACGCGGCAAGCGGACTACGCCCAGGAACCCATCGTCGCGGACATGCTCGAGTTGCTCGACGCGCTCGGGGCCGACAGGGCAATTTGGGTAGGCCACGATTGGGGCGCGGTCGTGGTGTGGAGCATCGCTCAACATCACGCTGACCGTTGTCATGGTGTCGCCAATCTCTGCGTGCCGTACCTGCCTGACGCCTTCACACCGGACAACGTGATCCCGTTGGCGAATCGTGCCATCTATCCGGTGCAGCAATTCCCCGCAGCTCAATGGGACTACCAGCTGTTCTATCAGGAGAGTTTCTCGGCGGCCACCGCCGCATTCGACGCCAACGTGCGCGCAGCAGTCAAACTGCTGTTTCGGTCGGGCAATCCGGCGGGGCACGGCCAGCCGGCCCTCACGGCCTCGATTCGCGCCCGCGGCGGTTGGTTCGGGCCGAACGCTGCGGCGCCGGATGTGCCGCGCGATGCTGCGGTCCTCACGGAGGAAGACGAGAACAGCTACAGCGCGGCCCTCGAACGCAATGGGTTTTTCGGACCGGACAGCTACTACGTGAATGGTTCAGCCAACGTTTTGTTTGCGGCGCAGGCCAAAGCGCATTGGCAACTGACGATGCCGACACTCTTCGTGCACGCGACCTACGACTCGATCTGCGAGACCATCGACTCTCAACTGGCTGCGCCGATGCGGGCGCATTGCAGCAATCTCACCGAAGCGATCGTGAATTCCGGACACTGGATGGCTCAGGAGCAACCAGTTCGGGTGAATGCAGCGTTGATCAAGTGGCTGAGCGTGCAGTTGCCAAGCTTGTGGCCGCTGCCTTGATAGCGTGCATAGAGGCCGCTCAGCTGCGGGATGTCTCAACATGGTGAACACGCCGTTGGGTCTGCGCGCGCGCAGCTACGCTGGCCTGCTTCGCTGGCTCGAGCATCCGCACGCAGACCGCGTGATCTGGCTCGTAGCAGTGGCTTCGCTGTTGGCTTCGCTCGATACGGGACTGGCTGCGGATGATTTCGTGCAGACCGTGATGCTCGATCGCCCGAGCGCGATGCCGGGCTTCATGCGCGCGCCGCTCGACCTTTTTCGCTGGTGCGATGCCCGGTTTTTTTCGCCGCTGCTTTCCGAGGGCGTGTTTAGCTGGTGGGACGATCCGCACACGCGTTTGGCGTTTCTGCGACCGCTCTCGGCCGCCACCCACGTCTTCGACCACACATTTTTTCGTAACTCGGGCCCGTTTCTACATTTTCACAGCGTGCTCTGGGCAGCGTTTCTGTACCTGGGCGTACGCGCGCTCTACCGCGCGTTGACACCCGATCGCACACTCGCCAATCTGGCTTTCGCGCTCTACGCGCTCGACGACGCGCGCGGCTGGCTGGTTTCGTGGGTGGCCGCGCGCAATGCCGCCATAGCCACCGCGTTTTCGGTCTGGGCCCTGTACGCGTATGTGCTGGCTCGCAGCGGACGGCGGCCGGGTGCGAGCTGGCTCGGCGTGCTGTCGCTCTCGTGCGCGCTCTTGGCGGGCGAGGGTGCGGTCGCGATCCTCGGCTATTTCCTCGCCTACGAGTTGTGTTTGGGCGCCGGCTCGCTTCGCGAGCGCTCGCTTCGTTTGTTGCCCTACGCGTGCGTGCTGATCGCTTGGCGAGTCGTGTATCGCGCGCTCGGATTCGGCGCGTTTGGATCGAGCCTGTACATCGATCCACAAACCGAGCCATTGGCGTTTCTGAGCATGTTGCTGCGTAACGGGCCTGTGTTACTGGCGGCGCAGTTCGGTTTCGTCTGGTCGGACGTTTGGAGCTTCGCCTTCGCGGCGCCGCGCCTGTACGGGGCCTTGTTCGCGCTCACGGTCACATTCTTGATCTACGTGTTCTGGGTCATGCGCGACCTCTACCGTAGTGCTGCGCTGATGCGCTTCGCAATGATCGGAAGCGTGCTTGCAGTGCCCGCGGCCAGCATGACCTTTCCGCGCGATCAGATGCTGACTTGGATTGCCATTGGCGCCAGCCTTGCGCTCGCCCAGCTGTTCTTGCCGATGTTACGCGGGCAAACCACGGTTGGCGTTCGGCGCCAGCGTGGCGTCGCGTTGTTGTTCGCCGTGCATGTGATCAGCGTTCCGCTAGTTGCATCGCGCGCGCGCGGCAATCTCATCTTCCGCGATTTCTTCGACCGCTCGGACATGGGCATCCCGCGTGATCCGAGCGTGCGCGACAAGACCTTGGTGTATGTCAACCCGCCGCTCTTGCCGTTCGCCGCATACCCGCCTATCGAACGAGCTGCACAAGGCATTCCGCGTCCGCAGCATCAACACATTCTCGCCATCGGCACGACGCCGCTCGAGCTGCAGCGCATCGACGCTCACACCTTGCAGTTAGCACCGCGGGACGGCTTTCTGCTCGATCCGGTCTCGAAGCTGATGTGGAGCAGGCATCGACCGTTTCACGTCGGCGAGCAAATCGTCCAGACCGACATGACTGTGACGATTCTCGCGGTCACGCCCGATCACCGTCCACTGCGGATCGCGACGCGTTTCGCGCGCCCGCTCGAAGATCCCAGCTACCTGTGGCGAAGCTGGCAGGGCACGCAAGCAGGTCCGTTCACGCCACCTGCCATCGGCGTGAGCATGGTCTTGCCAAGCGCCGACTATCTCGAGACGACGATCGGCGCGAAGTTGCCGTTCGAATGGCGGCTCTGAGCGGTGTCTGGCGGCAGCAAACACCTGCGCTGTTGTCGCTGCCTAGATTCGGTCCGTTCCATGGTGTGGAGCTCGACAACGGTGTGACGCTCGACTTCATGCGCATCGACGGCACGATCGGCTGGCAGCATTACGCCTTCATCGTAAGTGAGAGCGAGTTCGACGAGATCTTCGCCCGCCTTCGCGCGCGCGGGCTTCCCTACTGGGCCGACCCCGGACACACGCGGGCCGGCGAGATCAATCACAACGACGGTGGCCGTGGCGTGTATTGGAGCGACCCGAATGGCCACAACCTCGAGATCATCACTCGCGCCTATGGCAGCGGCGGTTGACCATGGACGACGCAGAGTTCGAGGCTACGCTCGTGCTGGAGCAACTAGCGGCTATTGGCAAAGTCGACGAGTTCTTCGATGCCATCGACGCGGACGACGTGCAACGTGCGACGGTGTTGATGAGGAGAGCCAACCTCGACGCAGCCACCATCGCAACGGTCATCAGGAAGATGGCGCAGAGCGATGGCGAGCATTGAGCGTCAGTAGCGACAGCTTCTGTCACGCTACGGGTTGCGAACAATCGGCGCGGCGCGTGCAAACACGTACCACCACGGGAACGAAGTCCCGCAGTACCGGCAGTTTCGCCGCTAGCCGCAACACTATGGCCTGGGCACCGCGGACGTAGCCCCATGGCACAAACTCGACGGTTCCGATGCGAGCGCTCCAGCGTCTCAGCAGCGGCCCGAGCTCACTGCGGTTCGCGCCCCATGGCATCGGGGGCGTTCGATAGTCTCTGGTCTTGTACCAGCCCTTCAACGTCCTGCGCGTATACCAATGCGGTACGGCGTCGAACATCAGCTCGACGCTCGGCGCCCAGCGTTCGACGATTGCCGTCACCAGTCGCTGCACAGCTGTTGGTTCCAGGTACATGAACAGGCCCTGGGCCGTCACGAACACGCCGCGCGTAGCATCCACCTCGTCCATCCAGGAAAGTTCGAGCGCGCTCTTGGCGATGTGCCGGCAGCGCTCGCTCGCCGGAAGGAAACGCGCACGCGCCGCGATTGCCTCCGGCACATCGACGCAAAGCCATCGAAGCTGACCGTCGTCGCAGCGCTGAAACTGCGTCTCGAGCCCACACGCGAGTTCAACGACGGTTCCGCCCGGGTGTGCGAGCAGCCACGGCTTGAGCGCGTCGTCGAAGACCCGCGAACGCAGCGCGTGCGACGCATCGGGCTTGCCAAAGCTGCGTTCGTAGTCGTACGTGATGCTGCGATAGATTCGCACCGCGTCGGGATCGTGCAGGATGGCATCCGCACGCAACGCCTCACTGGCGCGGTTATGGAGAGTCCAGAGCATCGTCTCTGGAACACCAGACAGGTTCAACATCGTCATCGCGCTCTATCCTTGACCGGCCCGGCGGCTGTAGCTTAACCCAGAAGGTCTGGCTGAGCCCGTCCTGCAGGTTTTCGACCAGGTGCGCGCGTGGTCGGCATGAACGTGCCGTTCCTGGGCCGCGCAGCAACGGCCACGCGGCGCGCGAATGGTGGGCGCCGTCGGGAGCGCGCATGGACCCGCCAGCAAGACACCCTCGGCGGTGCCTAAACGCCCCACCGAACCGGTTAGCTACACCACCAAACGGTGGGGGCCGATGGCAAGGCCCTGCTTGGTCGCATCCAGGCCGCCACTATTGATCGTTCCGGTTCCCAGTCAGGTAGGCTACCAGTTACGTTCCCGGTCGAGTCCGAAAACCCGAGTGGGGCGATCTTGCCTGATAGCTCGCACCGTGAGCCTGCCATAGGGCCGGCGGCAGGTTCATGGCAGCGGCACGAGAGATGCTTCACCGTTCCGGGATGAATCCTCTTCGACACCCGGGCCGCGCAAGTTGCAGCGCATGACACAACCATGATCCCCACGGCCACCTATCGCCTTCAGCTTCGACCGGGCTTCGGGTTCGATCAGGTCGCCGAGCTGGCTGGCTACTTCAAAGCACTGGGCATCAGTCACGTATATCTGTCACCGTACATGCAGGCAGCACCCGGCAGCACGCACGGCTACGACATCGTCGATTATTCGCAGGTCAATCGCGAGCTCGGAGGCGCTGCCGGGCACGCGCGCATGCTCGAGGCGTTGCGCACACACGGGCTCGGTCAAGTCATCGA
>Ga0307511_10004708_pt1 | contig 13954 bp, 11 predicted proteins | sample 13_EM_MG_FD_200266 | JGI IMG/M metagenome (GOLD analysis project Ga0307511, IMG submission 200266) | Populus trichocarpa ectomycorrhiza microbial communities from riparian zone in the Pacific Northwest, United States - 13_EM | ecosystem: Host-associated > Plants > Roots > Unclassified | place...
CGGATTTTGGGTCGAAAGTTCAGAAAACTTTACCCTTGGGGGAATTTTGTAGTTTCAATCAATAAAGAATAAAAAGTAGATAGAAGTGCTATTGAGCTCGCGCTCTATCAAATAAAGCAAAAGCCGAAGTCAGGGGTCCTCTGGTTGCGAAGTTCGTTCGAAGAATTTCGTCCTGGAAGTTGATGTCGGTGAGACAGATGCCTCAGGCTTAAGCAAAGCTGATATATTGTCCCAATATAAACCAGATAGGCGTTGGCACCCTCTGGCATATTGCAACAAAAATTTCCTATTTGCTGAACCCAACTATGATGTTCACAATGAGGAGATGGTAGTGATAGTTAACTGCTTTCAAGAATGGCGACACTTGTTGATGGGCGCACCAGAGGAGATTGTGGTCTTTATGGATCATAAAAACCTCGAATACTTCAATACCACTAGGTTGCTGAACCGGTAACAGGCAAGGTGGGCGGAAACTTTGAGTCAGTTTAACTTTAAGATTGTCTACCGCCTAGGTGAAAAGAATGGCAAGGTAGATGCCCTATCCCGTCGGGTGCATTCCGAGCTTGAAGGAGCAGGGGAGAAGCAAGACCTAACGATTCGCATGTTTAAATCAAAGCAATTCCGGCTTGGTGGAAATGAAGAGGCCCTCCTAACCTGCTATGTTATGATAGTGAAGGCTTTACAAGTTGAAGAATCTAGTTGGTCGATTGAGATTCTGGAAGCGGGGTCTGGATCCACATTGGTTTGGCATTAGGAATCCCTTGAAGACAGGACCAGATTATCCAGGCCTTGAACACTACGGTATAGAGGACGAAATGATGACCTACGAACTCTGCCTATATATTTCTGCCAGCAACGCTCTCAAGTTGAAGGTTGCATACCAATGCCATGATGTGAAAGTTGCAAGGCACTTTAGACAAGGCAAGACTCTGTACCTTATGATACGGAACTACTACTAGCCAAATATGGAAGAATGGGAATGAAACTATGTACGAACCTGCAATGCCTGCCACCGCAATAAGACTGCAATGCACAAGAAATACGGCAAGCTGGTACCACTCGAAATTCCATTACGACCTTGGGAACAGATCTCTATAGATTTTATTACAGATCTCCCTAACGTCAAAGGCTATAACCAGTGCTGGGTTGTTGCAGATAGGTTCATGAAAATGGCACATTTGATTCCCCTCAAGAATAGGAAGGCAAAAGAGCTAGAGCTGATCTTTGTTATGGAAGTTTGGAGACTGCATGGACTACTAAAGAGGGTTGTTTCGGACCGAGATACGGTATATATGAGTTCATTTTGGAATGAGGTTAGAAGGTTGTTGGATGTCGAGTTGGACAAATCGTCAGCATACCATGCCCAGACTGACAGTCAAACAGAACGAGTCAACCAAATCCTGAAACATTACCTACGTATGTACTGTTTGTAGGACTAGGATGATTGGGTTGACCTGCTACCCTTTTCAGAGTTCAGCTACAATACCACTATTCATGCTGCGACCAAGCTGACGCCATTTTTCGCTGCTTACCACCAACACCCCGAGAACAACTTCAAGAACCCTAGGGATAATGTGACCGAAAATAACAATCCTGAGGCAGTCAAGATGGTCGAGGACTTGGACGCTATGAGAGAACCTATAAGGGAAAACATGAAGGCAGCTCAGACCCAGATGGCTAAGTACTATAACCAGAAAGTGACTAACAAGAAACCGCAATTCAAGGTGGAAGACTGGGTCATGGTCAACGCTAAGAACATCAAAATGAAAAGACCATCTAAGAAGCTGGACCTTAAGCTGGGGGGCAAATTCGAAATCGAAAAGCTACTTGGCACAAATGCCTATAGGTTTAGGTTACCCCTTTTGTCAGGCAAAATCCACTTGGTCTTCCATGTCAGTCTTTTGGAACCTTACCATCAAAATACCATCTCGGAAAGACGCTCGCCAACACCCTCACCAGGGGATCTTGAGCAGTAGGAGTATGTGATCAAGAAGATCAAGACCACTGAGATAAACGGAGGTCAGGTTAAATATCTGGTATCTTAGAATGGATATGGACTGGATGAGAATATATGGGAACCTTAGTAGAACCTGAAGGAAGGTGGTGAGGATGTAGTCCGCCAATTCCATGTAGATAACCCTCGCAAGCCACGGGACCCTCAGGTATCAGTTTGAAGGATTCCTATTTTTTCCTATAGCAGGCTTTAGGTTTTTGAGATGATTTCGCATGCTCTGATTTTTTTTCTGTTTGTCACATAAAACCTGTCCCATGGGTGAAAAGAGACGTGCGGAGGTCTAGTGGAGGTATACTAGGGGGGTAAAACCCTGCACTCAGCAAATATTTCTCAGTTTGAAAACTTTTACTTATTACCGTCTACTCAAATAGGTTCTTGTGGACAAGGTCCTTGAGGGGGGGTGTGTTGTCACGAGGTGACTACCAGCCCACCTAAGGGTGCTTGTACTATACAGAACGACCCAAGGATATGTTATACATGTCTAAGGAATACTTAATAATAAGTATTGTGCGTTACTAGAAAATATTACTCATAGCAGTAATACTTCTATCTGCAGTACAGCTTGACAATAGAGATATTGCATACTGAGGCCAGGGATGCAGGAACTACGTGAGAACGTATAGCTAGAGCTATAGTTCAAGTTTCGTGTAATTGCGACTACTAGTAATCTACTTACCGAGAAACTAAGTTTCTTACTACACGACTGAAGAAAACATTTCTAAGGGGAAAATTTGTATGGAAGCAGTTACCCTGAACTAGCCAAGTTACCCTGAACTAGGATTGGTTACCCTGAACCTACTAAGTGAGCTATTTTCCAAATGCGGTTTAGGTCAACACCCCCCCAGTAAGCGACTTCGGAAGCTTATTGCGGGACAAGACTAAGCTAGATCGGGGAAGCATAACAATGGTTACGATCACAGTTATACTGGGTGATTTATAGGCTGTTGAAGTTATTAGAATTACATCTGCATGTACTAGCATATGCCCAGTTGACAAAAGTAGCTAACGGACCTGGTTTATTAGATTTCACATAGAAAGAGGTTTCAAATGATACCTTAATGAAGATCAATGTAGTTACATCTGCAGAGTTATGAGGAGTTGAAGTTGGTCCACGTGTATGTGAGGCAGGCTCTCAAAGGACACTAGCCAACTCGGATGGATGATGCCTGATCTATTAATTAAGAACTCAGAGTTATAAACTAAACCACTTTAAGTTTACTATCTGAAAGTTAGTCTTGCATAGGAATAAAACTATAGTTATCTCGCTTCAGCACTGACCAAGAATACGTAGTGTAAGCGTCTAGAGATACAGTTGGGGAAAGTATTCTCAGTTGAGTCAAGTGTGTAGTATGACTCTGCAGTAGCTGAAACGCTGGCAGACTAAGTGTAGAAGGCGACTGTGTAAAGAAAAGTTGATGTGAGAACTTTTGTACATGAGTAATCCGAAACCCGCTGTCATATGGGCTCTATTAACTATACAGCTGATACTCCAACTATAAAATAGAGCGGCCATATGTTCTATTGCCACAACGGAATTTATTCAGAACTCCTAATAATCCTTTAGCATGTAAAGTCCCTTCCAGACTTATCCGCACCTTCAAGCTTTATTCCGCAAGCGAAGATACAACTGTCCAGTTAACGCAAAATCACTAGGGTAGCACCGCGAGGTCAAAACCACAGATAAAGTCAGAACTCAGAAATTGTCAACTTAGAACTTTGTAGGCTTCGTGTAGAATCAATTGCTTAACAGCTATGGTGGGCGCTATCTTCACCTTCGACAATTCTCTCACTATTTGTATTCCGCAGTGATGTATATTGTGATAACTTGCAGGCTTCGGATTGCTCATGTCCGAAGGTTGTCACATTGGCTTTTCTTTATGCAGTCGCCTTCTGCACTAGCCTGCCAGCGTTTCAGCTACTGGAGAGTCATACTACACACTTGACTCAACTAAGAATACTTTTCCCAACTGTATCTCTAAGAGATTACACTACCTATTCTTGGTCACCACTTAAGCGAGATAAACATAGCCTTATTCCTATGCCAGAGTAGCTTTCCGATAGTAAACTTAAAGTCATTCAGGTTACAACTCAGAGTCCTTAATTTATAGATCCGGCATCATCCATGCCTGTTCCCTAGTGTCTATTGAGCCCTTACCTCGTATACCTGTGGACCAGCTTCAACTACTCATAATTCCCCAGATATAACTCTGTTGATCTTCATAAAGGTCTGATTTGAAAGCTCTTTCTGCTTGGAATCTAATAGACTAGGTCCGTTGGTAACTTTTGTTACTGCGCATATGCAAGAACCTGCAGAAGTACTTTTAACAACTTCAACACCCTATAACTCACCCAGTATAACTTAGATCGCAAAACAGATTCCAGAATTGGATTCAGCATCCAAGACTAGCCCTAAAATCAACTTGATCCCAAAGTTTCTGAAAACTTTACTTTTGTGTCTGATTTCCATTGCTCCTTGTAGTGTCACCAGACGCACTTTAGTCTAAATTACGCCCTAGTGGCATGATTTTTTTATTTCTTTCTAAGGAGATTTCAGGGTAACCCAAAACGGCTAAGAGCGACGAATGCAGCTATGTTGATATGTCGGGAGGACCGTAAAAATACGCTGATCGCAATCATGGTTGCGGTTTCCCGATCGGTCTTAGTCTCGTCCCGCAATAACCTTCCGAAGTTGCTTACCGAGAGGGTGTTGACTTAAACCACATTTGGTAAGTAGCTCACTTAGTAGGTTCAGGGTAACCAATCTTAGTTACGGATAACTTGGCAAGTTCAGGGTAACTGCTCCAATGCAATTTTCGACTTGGAAAAATCTTTTTCAGTTTTATAATAAGAAACTTTGTCTGACAGTAACTAGATCACTAGGAGTCGGAATCACACGAAACTTGAACTGTAGCTCTAGCTACACGTTCTTAAGTAGTTCCTGTATCCCTGGACTCAGCATGCAATATTTCTATAGTCGATTTGTATGGCAGATAGAAGTATTACTGCTACAAGCAATATTTTTTAGTAACGCGCAATACTTATTATTAACTATTCCTTAGACATGTATAACATATCCTTGGGTCGTTCTGTATATTACAAGTACCCTTAAGAGGGCCGGAAGTCATCCCGTGACATCTGCGAGTAATCACAATATACATCACCGTGCAATACAAATAGTGAAAGAATTGTCGAAGGTGAGGATAGCGCCCACAATAGCTGTTAAGGAATTGATTCTACACGAAGCCTACAAAGTTCTAAGTTAACAATTTCTGAGTTCCGACTTTATCTGTGGTTTTGACCTCACAGTGCTACCCTAGTGATTTCGGGTTAACTGGACATTTGCATCTTCTCTTGCGGACTAAAGCCTGAAGGTGCGGATAAGTCTAGAAGGGACTTTACATGCTGAACAATTATTCAGAATTCTGAATAAGTCCCGTTGTGGTAATAGAACATACGGCCGCTCTATTTTATAGTTGGAGTATTCGCTATATAGTTAATAGAGTCCCCGTGACACCCTCACTTGTCCCTCTATGTGCGCATGAGTCCAATTACATACTTGTCACGTCTCTTTTTCTCTCCGCCACACTTTTCCATTTAATTCATGCTCCCATACATCTTTCCTTTCATTCCACACATAGTAATCCACTCTGTTATTCACTATCCAATTTCCTTCCGGTTCCACTGGAATTAAATGTTCTGCCCTCACAATAGTACCCAGCCTTACCCCTGTTTGCACTCCCCCGTGCAAGTATTCTTTCACCTCTGACATCCCTTCGGGGACGTGAGGCATTGGATTTCCTGCCCACTCTAGCTGTATCACATGAGCTAACTTGTACAACTTTGCATTTGACCTCCTACGTGTTAATAATGCATTCAACAATCCCATTACTAGAACTTGGTACTCTTACAAGCACCGCGTAACGGACGTAGGGCGGAGCCTCATTGACTCAATACTTATACATACAGCATCTCTCTTTCCCTCCTTTCCTGGCCATATTCTTCACCTGGTGGCATGCACATACTGTTTCTTATAAGTATTATCCTCATCCACATCTTGATCTGGCATAGGAATCTCAAGACTGTTGCATGCTTGTACAGTTGCAGGCAATTAAATACTCTCTGCGTCCGATTCTGGAACATTGGCCGCCTGACAAACGTTGCATGTACAGAACTGTACTATATGTTCCCCAAGTTCTGGAATCATGAATTCTGCCGCCACACTTACTAGGTTGTACATTACTTGTATTGCACCCTTCCCTTGTAGTGTAACGTAAATCCTGGCGCTTGAAGGCACAATCAGCCCCGTTTCTTTATATTTCAAATGCACAACGTCCCCCAACCTCTGCTGAATTGCTGGATCCTCTGTTGTGAAAGTGTTAAGGCCTGGTAGAATGAAGTTTCATATTCCTGTTAAGTTATCTTGGGTTTATGGTGGAAATACAAGAGTGATAACCGTGAACGCTCTTATTGATACTGGTGCCGAAGTGACGATATTGGATACGCATTTTGTTGAGCAGATGATGATGGCTTGAGTAAAGAGGGAGAATAGACTGAGACTGGAGAGCGCCGACGGCTCCCTACTTAAGAGGTCTGGGACTGTACAAGTCAAACAAGTACAGTTGGAGGTCCCCGATGCAAGATTGGGCAAACAAAAAATCCTTGACCTGGTTACTGAGGTTGCGTGCCTCGAGCCAAGTTGTCCACTCATTCTAGAGTTCGATTAGATTACAGCGCACTGCGATAATGTCAGAGTTATATCTCCCTATGGTCTGGAGCTAAAGCGCGCTTTGGAAATTGAAGAGGTAACGGATTTCTCCGAGTTTGATGAGATCCTGGAACATGCGAAATATGTTGGTTTAATATATGTGGGCGAAATGGAATCTCCCCGAGTGCCCACTGGTCAGGCGTTCGATGTGATGCAGATCACAGCGGCGGAGAACCTGCAGGGACTGGCAGAGAGATTGCCAACCCAGTACAGAGATTTTGTACGAATCTTTGGAAATGAGGCGCAGGCTGCCCTGCCAGCACATGGTGAGCAAGATATAACTATTGACCTTGAACCGGGAAAGCAACCACCCTCAGGGAAACTCTACCCTCTTTACCCAGATGAACTCGAGTTACTAAAAGAGTATTTCGATGAAATGCTGAAAAATGGGAAAATTCGCCCTAGCAAAAGCAGTGCTTGCGCCCCAATATTTTTCGCAAAGCAGGGAAATGGCAAGTGGCGAATAGTAGTTGCCCATCGTGCACTCAATGCCATCACAATTAAAGACAAGTATCCCCTACCACTCATGACTACACTAATGGAACAAGTTCGCACGTCCCAGATTTTCTCGAAGTTGGATTTAAAGCTCGATTTTAATCTACTACGTATAGCTGAAGGAGACGAATGGAAAACAGCATTCAACACTCGGTACGGTCTGTACGAGTATACGGTTATGCCTTTTGGATTAACCAATTGACCATCTGTTTTTCAGCGACACCTCAATAATATTCTCACGAAGAAAATTGAGCGAGATGTTGTCATGTATATTAATGATATATTAATGTATTCTAAGACTGAAGAGGAGCACATTGAACTATTTCGTTGGGTCCTTCTGAAGCTTACGGAGAATAATCTATGTATTAACATAGATAAGTACTTGTTCCACGTACCAGAAGTGGAGTTTGTGGGCTTTCAGGTAGGAAAACAGGGGATACAGATGAGGCAGAAGAAAGTTGTGGACATTGTGAACTGGCCAGCCCCAAGAAACGTCAAAGAAGAACAGAGGTTTATTGGATTCGATAACTTCTATCGCCGATTTATTCAAGGCTTTAGTTCCTTAACGTTACCGATCCAAGTACTGACGCATAATGGGGTGATATGGAATTGGTCAGAGCCGTGTAAGAAAGCATTTGTGAAATTGAAGTGCAAGTTTACTACAGCGCCTATCCTATGCCATTACCATCCTCAACGAAAAAAGGAGATCGAGACAGATCCCTCGGACCTATGCAAAGCTGGTATATTGTCCCAATATGAACCAGATAGGTGTTGGCACCCTCTGTCATACTACAACAAATGTTTCCTACCTGCTGAACTCAACTATGATGTTCATGATAAAGAGATGGTAGTGATAGTTAATTGCTTTCAGGAATGGCGACACTTTTTGATGGGCGCACCAGAGGAGATTGTGGTCTTTACGGACCATAAAAACCTCGAATACTTCAATACCACTAAGTTGCTAAACCGGAGAGAGGCACGCTGGGCGGAAATTTTGAGTCAGTTTAACTTCAAAATTGTCTACCGTCCAGGTGAAAAGAATGGCAAGGCGGATGCCCTATCTCGTCGGGTGGATACCGAGCTTGAAGGAGAGGGGGAGAAACAAGACCTAACAATTCGCATGTTTAAACCAGGGCAATTCTAGCTTGGTGAAAACGAAGAGGCCCTTCTAACCCGCCACGTTATGGCAGTGAAGCCTTCACAAGTCGAAGAAACTAGTTGGTCGAAGGAGATTTTGGAAGCGGGGCATCTGAATCAACATTGGTTGGGCATTAGGAATGCCTTGAAGACAGGACAAGATTATCCAGGCCTCCAACACTATGGTATTGAGGACGAAATGGTGACCTACGAATGCCACATATATATTCCAGACAGCAACGCTCTCAAGTGGAAGGTTGCACACCAATGCCACGATGCGAAAGTCGCAGCACAGTTTGGGCGAGACAAGACTCTGGACTGTATGAAGCGGAACTACTACTGGCCAAACATGGAAGAATGGGTACTAAACTACGTAAGAACCTGTGAAGCCTGCCAATGCAACAAGACTGCAAGGCACAAGCAATATGGCAAGCTGGTACCACTCGAAATTCCATCACGACCTTGGAAACAGATCTCCATGGATTTTATTACAGATCTCCCTAACGTCAAAGCCTATAACCAATGCTGGGTTATTGTAGATAGGTTCACGAAGATGGCATATTTCATTCCCCTCAAAAATAGGAAGGCAAAAGAGCTGGCGCTGATCTTTGTCAGGAAAGTTTGGAGACTACACGGACTACCGAAGTGGGTCATTTCGGATCGAGATACGGTATTCATGAGTTCATTTTGAAGTTAGGTTATGAGGTGGTTGGAAGTCGAGTTGGACAAATCGTCAGCATACCGTCCCCTGACTGACGGTTAAATACAATGAGTCAACCAAATCTTGGAACATTACCTACGTATGTACTGTTTGTAGGACCAGGATGATTGGATTGACCTGCTACCCTTTGCAGAGTTCTGTTACAATAACACTGTCCATACTGTGACCAAGCAGACCCCATTTTTCGCTGCTTACCCCCAACATCCCGAGAACTACTTCAAGAACCCTAGGGATAACGCGACCGAAAGGAACCACCCTGAGGCAGACAAGACGGTCGAGGACTTGGACCCTGTGAGAAAAGCTATGAGGGAAATCATGAAGGCAGCTCAAACCCGGATGGCTAAGTACTTTAACCAGAAAGTTGCTAACAAGGAACTAGAATTCAAGGTAGGAGACTGTGTAATGGTCAACGCCAAAAACATCAAAACGAAAAGACCATCCAAGAAGCTGGACTACCAGCTAAGGGGCAAGTTCGAAATCGAAAAGCTATGTGGCACGAATGCTTATAGGCTCAAGTTACCTCCTTTGTCTGGCAAAATCCACCGGTCTTACACGTCAGCCTTTTGGAACCTTACCGCCAAAATACCATCCCGGGAAGACGCTCGCCAACACCCCCACCAGTGGATCTCGAGCAGCAGAAGTATGTGATGGAGAAGATCAAGACCACAGAGATAAAAGATGGTCAGGTTAAATATCTAGTATCTTGGAAAGGATATAGACCAGATTAGGATACATGGGTACCTTACGAGAACCTGAAGGATGGTGGTGAGCACTTATTGTGCCAATTCCATCTAGATAACCCTTGCAAGCCAGGGGACCCTGAGGTATCAGTTTGAAGGATTCCTATTTTTTCCTATAGTAGGCATTAGGTTTTTGGGATGATTTCGTATGCTCTTATTTTTTTTTTCTGTTTGTCACATAAAACCTGTCCCATGGGTGAAAAGAGACGTACGTAGCTCCAGTGGAGGCGTACTAGGGGGTAAAACCCCAGTCCCAATAAATATTTCACAGTTTGAAAACTTTGACTTATTACCGTTTGCTCAAATAGGTTCTTGCGGACAAGATCCTTAAGGAGAGGGGTATTGTCACGGGGTGACTACCGGCCCACCTAAGGGTACTTGTACTATACAGAACAACCCACGGATATGTTATACATGTCTGAGGAATACTTAATAATAAGTGTTGCGCGTTACTAGAAAATATTACTTGTAGCAGTAATACTTCTATCTGCAGTATAGCTCGACAATAGAAATATTGCGTGCTGAGTCCAGTGACACAGGAAGTACTTAAGAACGTGCACCTGGAGCCACAGTTCATGTTTCGTGTGCTTCCGACTAGTAGTGATCTAGTTACAGCCAGACAAAGTTTCTTACTATACGAATGAAGAAAATATTTCTAAGTTGAAAATTGTATGGGACCAGTTATTCTGAACTTGCCAAGTGACCCTGAACTTGGATTGGTTACCCTGAATGTACTCAGTGAGCCTCTTACCAAATGCGGTTTAGGTCCACACCTCCCAGGTAAGCAATCTCGGAAGCTTCTTGCAAGAAGTGACTAACTCCGATCGGGAAACCGTAACCATGGTTACGATCAGCATATTTTTACGGTTCTACCTATATATCATACTAGCCGCATTCGTCGCTCATAGCCGTTTTGGGTTACCCTGATATCTCCTTATATAAAAATTAAAAAATCAAGCCACCAGGGTGTAGTTTAGACTAAAGTCCGTCCGGTGATACTATAAGGAGCAATGGAAATCTGAGCGAAAATAAAAGTTCTCAGAAACTTTCGGTTCAAGTTGGTTTTAGGCGTGGTTTTGCACGCTGAATCCATTTCTGGAATCCGTTTGGCAATCAGAGTTATACTGGGCGAGTCATAGGCCGTTGAAGTTGTTAAAACAACTTCTGCAGGTTCTAGCATATGCTTAGTTAACCAAAGTAGCTAACGGACCTAGTCTATTAGATTCTACTCAGAAAGAGCTTTCAAATGAGACCTTAATAAAGATCAACGCAGTCATAGGCGTGGAGTTATGAGCAGTTGAAGCTGGTCCACATGTATACGAGGCAGGCTCTCAATGGACACTAGACAACTCGGATGGATGATGCCGGATCTTTTAATTAAGAACTCTGAGTTGTAAACTGAATGAATTTAAGTTTACTATCTGAAAGTTACTCTGGCATCGGAATAGTACTATGGTTATCTCGCTTAAGTGGTGACCAAGAATAGGTAGTGCAATCTCCTAGAGATACAGTTGGGAAAAGTATTCTTAGTTGAGTCAAGTGTATAGTATGACTCTGCAGTACCCGAAGCGCTGGCAGACTAGTGCAGAAGGCGACTGCATAAAGAAAAGCCAATGTGACAACCTTCGGACATGAGCAATCCGAAGCCCATGAGTTATCACAATATACATCACCGCGGAATACAAATAGTGAAAGAATTGTCGAAGGTGAGGATAGTGCCCACCATAGCTGTTAAGCAATCAATTCTACCCGAAGCCTACAAAGTTCTAACTTGACATTTTCTGAGTTCTGAATTTATCTGTGGTTTTGAGCTCGCAGTGGTACTCTAGTGATTTCGAGTTAACTAGACAGTTGCGTCTTCTATGGCGGATTGAAGCCTGAAGGTGCTGATAAGTCTAGAAGGGCCTTTACATGCTGAAGGATTATTCGGAGTTCTGAATAAGTTCCGTTGTGGCAATAGAACCTATGGCCGCTCTATTTTATAGTTGGAGTATCCGCTATATAGTTAATAGAGCCCCCGTAATATAGTGTCACTGCATGCACTTTAGTGCAAATTACGCCCTGGTGGCTTGATTTTTTTTATTTCTCTCTAATGAGATTTTGGGACAACCCAAAACGAGCCGGAGCAATGGATGGGCCTAGTATGATGTGTCAGTAGGACCGTAATAATATGCTAATCTAAACCACAGATGCGTTAGCACGACTCCCTTTAGTCTCGTCTGGCAATAAGCTTCCGAAGTTGCTTATCAGAGGGGTGTTAACCTAAACCTAGTCTGGTAGTTAGCCCACTAAGTAGGCTAAGGATAACCAATCCTAGTTCAGGGTAAGTTGGCAAGTTCAGGGTAACTACTCTATATACAATTTTAGACTGGGAAATATTTTTCTTCAGTCGCAGGTCAGAAATTTTGTCTGACTGTGTAAGCAACTGGTTCTTTTGTATATGTTTTCTCTACACCTGTTTTAGCTATGGTAGTTTTGGTGGATTTTGTTGGGTTATACTAAGGTAGGTTTTTGGCCTATTTTAGCAGCTACCTGTTTAGGACATGTTTGTATAAGCAAGGATCATTTGGGGATTAGGCTTGTTGTTTTTTCCCAGTAGTTTTCTCGTCATATTTCTTTATTATTACCTGTCATAATCCTGAATCATTCTGGGTTAGATCCATGTACATCAGCTTGCTGACCACCATCTCCTGTTATGCCTGCCTAATTGGGCAGTAGCTTATTCTGTTTTCTTATTATTTGTTTATCTTGTTGACAGCCTTGTTTCTGTTACCTTCTTAGGCATCATCATGATACTGAACGTGTCTATAATGAACCATCATATATTCATTATGATCAAGTATCATAATGAGTCTTTGCTGTTGTCTAGTATAAGTCCAAATAGACTTATTGCCTTAGGAACTCAGTATCTATCAAAGATCTGAATTCCACGGCTGTAAATAGGACAGTTCTTGTTCAGCACATTCTAGTCTAGCTACTTCAGAAATACTCTAGCTACACTCGTAATTCTCTTGTCCCCTTGTACCTCCTGATCCCTACTCAACCCTACACTCAACTGACCCTTCGCCACCTACTATAATCCTGTATAGGACATAGTGGGTGTGCTTAAGACGCTATAACTAAGTTGGTAGTGCCGAGTTCCTTACAGAACTCTTTTACTAACTTGGCCAACACTTACAGACTATAACTAGATCACTAGTAGTTACATTTACACGAAACTTGAACTGTAGCACCAGCTACACGTTCTCAAGTAGTTCCTGTATCTCTGGACTCAGCACGCAATATTTCTATTGTCTAGCTGTACTGCAGATAGAAGTATTACTACTATGAGTAATATTTTCTAGTAACGCACAATTCTTATTATTAAGTATTGCTTAGACATGTATAACATATCATTGCATCGTTATGTATAGTACAAGTACCCTTAAGTGGCCAGTAGTCACCCTGTGACAATACTCCCCTCCTCAAGGATCTTGTCCCCAAAAACCTATTTGAGCACATATTAATAAGTCAAAGTTATCAAACTGTGAAATATTTATTGGGCCTGGGGTTTCATCCCCCTAGTACGCCTCCACTGGAGCTACGCACGGCTCTTTTCACCCATGGGAACGGCTTTTATATGACAAACATAAAAAATAAGAAAATATGAAATGATCCCAAAAACCTTATACCTACTACAGGAAAAAATAGGAATCCTTCAAACTAATTCGTCAGGGTCCAATAGCTTGCGAGGGTTATCTAGATGGAATTGGCCCACTACGTGCTCACCACCAGCCTTCACATTCTCGTAAAGTTCCCAGGTATCCTCATCTAGTCCATAACCTTTCCAGGATACCTGATATTTAACTTGACCACCTTTTATCTTTGAAGTCCTGATCTTCTCGATCAGTTGCTCCTACTGCTCGAGATCTACTGGTGGGGGTGTTGGGGAGCATATTCCGGGGATAGTCTTCTGGTGGTAAAGTTACAAAAGGCTGACTTAGGAAACAAGGTGGATTATACCAGACAAAGGGAGTAACTTGAGCCTATTGGCATTGTTGCCACATAGCCTTTCTATTTCTAATTTGCCCCTTAGCTTATTG
>Ga0307511_10004709_pt1 | contig 13954 bp, 18 predicted proteins | sample 13_EM_MG_FD_200266 | JGI IMG/M metagenome (GOLD analysis project Ga0307511, IMG submission 200266) | Populus trichocarpa ectomycorrhiza microbial communities from riparian zone in the Pacific Northwest, United States - 13_EM | ecosystem: Host-associated > Plants > Roots > Unclassified | place...
TTGCCTCTGTGTGGTCTGCTGCGTCGAAGGACAGACCAGTGACCTTAGCGCCTCCCCACACCTTTGGGAACCGGTGTCTAGTCTTCATCTCTTTGTTTTCCTCTCTCAACTTTTTCCCAATATCTCTCCTGCCCCTGGCCACCTTCGATGGTACCGCTGGCATTAACATCCTCACGGTCTTCTCGTCTGCCATCCATGCATTGAGCATATCGCCTTTTGCTCCGAAAACTGCTGTGAGGCACCCGTCATCGTGGTGAGGACCTCCTGTTTGGTGCACTCTTCTCCGATCTTCCCTACTGTCCACCTTGACTCGTCATCCTGGGTTCTCTTTCCAATCTCCACTGTAGTGTGCCATGGAATGGCGTTGTTGGTGATAGCCTTCTCCCGGAGTAAGGCATTCCCTTTGTTGACCCCGTCTTCGACCTCTGCCTTCTCCCTTCCGTCGATGGATTGCATGTGTGCCAAGATGATTTTGGCGACTTTCAACACCCTATTTCCCACTACTACCCTCTTCTCTCCTACCTTGCTCTCTGGGACAATTTTTCCTTCAGCTTCCAACTTGTCTTTTATTGTCATTGCCTCTTTCAGCTTTTCTCCCACCAATACGATCTCCGCAGGTGTTACAGCCTGCTTCGCCTTCTTGGTCAGATCCTTGACCGTGTTGCAGACACTCTCCCAAGTAGCTAACCTCCCCTTCCCGACCAAATCCGTCTGTGCTGCCAGCTCCCGTGCCTTCTTCTCCTCTTCTTGGTCCTTCTTCAACCTCTCTGCCTGCGCCTTCTTATCAAGTTCGATTTTCTTGATCTGTTTGGCCTTCTCTGCATTCTTCTCTGCCACCATCTTCTACTGTGATGCCTGTCTCTTAGCCTGTGCCTGATCTTCTGCCGACCCTGCTCCACTGAGACATGCAAGTATGGCGATCTGCTTGGTCAGTTTCTCGAGTTGGGACTCCATTCTTGAGAGGTCCCCGGTATTGACCTTGGCCGCTTCGTGGAAGGTCATTGCCGCCTCTGCTATGTCAATGGCTTCCACCTCGCTTCTGCCGGTTCTGACTTCTTCCTTCAATTTCTTCCACCCCTTTCCCTCATCAAGTCCGCCAGCATATAGTTCCGCATCAATCATCCACCCCGCTGCCAGCACTTGACCTTTAGCCGTCCTATAGTCTTGTGCTGACTTCCACCACTTCTTTCCCTTTTCCAACTCACTAATCGCTGTCATCACCCTTCCGTTCAGCATGATACAGATAATTAAATCTGTCAAGGTTCTGTTGTCACAGGGTCGGTTCCATGCGATTTCCTTCTCCTCCTCTTCCTCTTCCCTCATTTCCTCATTTTCTTCCTTATCCTCTTCACACCCCGCATTGCCTGTCCTCATTTCCTTCACAATCTTCTTAACCTCTTCGTACGAAAGCTTTTTTATCGCGTGCTTGCTAACGTTCAATCCTTCGGGTGCCTTCCCTTCACCTCTATCAACTTCCATCCTGACGACAGGTACTGCGGGTACCACCTCCACTGTCGCCATTGGTCCATTACTCTTAGTAGCTGTAAAGGTAACTAGGAGTGGCTTCTTCCGATACCTGTCGAGTAATTGGTCCCTCGTGAGGGAGCCATCTGGGATGGACTCATCACTCGAGTCCATATCATTATCGGAGTCTGGTATAACAACCTTCGCTGCAGTCTTGATAGACTGTTGTGTTGTTTCCTGACTCCAACCCCTCTGACTGTCCTCCAATTTCCAACTGGGTGGGTGGGTCACAAACAAATTAGACCTTACCTCATCGAATTTTCGAGGCTCAGTGGCTTTCTCAGAAATATCCATCTTTTTCTCCAACATGTCAAGGGTGACCCCTCCCCTGGTCAATTTCCCCTTACCCTTCTTCGCTGACTTTTTCCTCATCGCTTCGTTATCAGACTCCATATCCTCATCCTTTTCCAAGGCTTCCTTGATCCTTGCTAACTGAACAGCTGAAGTACCAATCTCCTTCCTGATCATTCTCTTCGGGGTCGACAGGTTTAGTTGATATCCCATATCCTCGACCAGTTCTCCTGAGGGTTTTAGTGGTCTAATCACGATAGACTCTAAGACCTCGTCCAACGTTTCCATTATCTGGTGTTGAACGTCTAGACCCTCTATTGATCTATTCGCTGCTTCGTCCTGAATTACTAATCCTCTGTTTAGAAGTTCGATGGCCCTTTCTGCCGTGGTGTCGTCCATAACCTCAAAGGTTTCCTCGTCCCCCCTTCCCTTCCTCTCAATGCTGGTGACTGCTAGCTCAAACGAGCCTTCACCAGCGAATTCTTTGCATTGTCTGGTAGAAGTAGATACTGCCGTCGTAAGAGCGACCTCTCCTCCAAGCTCCTGGAACTTGGGTACCGAAAGCCAGTTCGTGACATTCTCCAAGGTGAGCTGGCGTTACACTTTGAGGTCCCCATCTCCATCGGATTCGAGTAGTAATTTGGTACTACCCTGGCCCCAGTCTTTCACTGGGCCAAAGAGAAAACCCCTCGGGTACGGTGCCATGTTGAAATTCACCAACGAGACTCAATCCTTGGATAATAAATTATTCAAAGAGAGTGAGAGTTGATAATTGGCTGATTAGAACAGGGATAAGGAACAGGGATCTGGGTTACATAGCAACGGTTGCTATGTAGTGGGCAGAGGCTCTGTTGAAACTAAACAAACACAGGTGCGGCTGAGCCGTAGAAAGTGATAGAAATGCAGAGAATTGGTGTGGGTGGACTGGACCAATGTAAATTGGGGCGGTTGCCACATATGTTCACTAGCGGAAAATCGCCCACTTTTGAGCGGAAAAGTTCAGAAACTTTTACCCTCGGGGGGATTTTGTAGTTTCGCAAATGGAGATAAATAAATTAGATCAAATTGCTCGTGAGAGCGCGCTGAGTAAAATAAATCAAAAGGCGACGTCGGGGGGGTCCTGGTTGCGGAGTTCTCGTAATCACTCAGTCCTTGGAAGTTGATGTCGGTGTCATGTGTATGCTCGCTGCGAGGTGCTGCCGTATAGGTGAGGTGTAGGGGTGAGTGCTGTGATAGCATGATTCTTTGGGAAATTGAGTACATTGGGTTATCCAGTGGCATATATACATGATTTCCGATATGCGCACATGTTGTTCCACATGTCGTCCCATTCCTCATCTCCAACATACCCATGTGCCAGCGTCACATGCCTTGTAGGCCTCTCAGGCAGGTGTTTGAATTTGTATATTAATGGACCCCAATGACTATGATTCATGTTGAGATGCTTGTGCATTTGCATATCAGCTCATCCATATCCACTGCCAGCATGCAGCTTGCCAGCATTATGCAACGCACACCCAACATGAAGGAGTAGGTACCGCATAAATTGAAAACCGGAAAGGCAGCTCTTCATTCTCAATTTATGCGGTATTTCAGGAGTTATTCCCAAACAATAGCATCCATTGTTTCTCGCAGACTACGTTTCTTAAATGCATGCGCAACTCGGCAGTCGCGAAAATTGTGCGTCAAGCGGGCATGGCCCTGCGTCGAACCCCCCAAAATCATTCAGGGTCCTCCCACCAGTGCAGAATACAGAACTCACGCAGCAGATGCAGACTATGTACCGTCGGACTGTTTCCCGGAGTCGACTTTAGTGCAGCTGTGGGGCAACCCCAGCAATATAAATGTTTCTCTCAAGTAACAATAACCTCTAGCTCTTCCAATTCGGTCGTCCCATCCCATGTAAGAAGCGGAGAGCACCTGAAGCTGCCCAATGGGAGAAGAGGGAGTTCAGATATTTCTATATAAATGACAAATACCATAATCGTATGAGGTTCGCAGCTAGTCAGATATTGAGACAGCCGCGCCACCATTTTCTGCAGCTAGGTAAGTACTCTATATATGGCCAGTGGCTGCCGCTGGAAGTATTTAGCTACAATCAGTGTCACAGGCCAAGTTTCAAGCTGTGGCGGTGTACGGGGAAGATACCGACACAGAGCTCCGTTACCTACGGGGGCTGTATAGACAACCCTCGTCCGCCACTAGTCGATCTCCACTAGGCTAGTTGAACTACCTCTTTCCCTTGTACCAACCAGACCACCTTGTACCCGCTAAAGAAATCTCGTACTAGACTATCCGGGGTGCTGTCAAGTTTGCAGGAGCAAGTCAAGTTCTGCAGTATCTGCCGTTGTTTCTGCCCTCAGCGTGCCGGGATATCAGCACTCTATCACCACTCTATTTGAGCACTACCGGTAGCCACTTACATCAGATTAACAGTGGGGAAACTGCGAACTGCATTTCAGATATGATATATGCACAACATGCCCAATACCATGCTCTAGCGATGACCGTCAATGTACGTACGCATTGTGATCAGCGTTGACGTGCACTGTGAGGTCTGGTGGGGCAGCTATCGATACATCCAAGATTGCAGCCAATCGAGTCGGAGAGTATTATGCAAGAGCAATTGGGGTACCTAGGTGGAGTTCGACGATATCAGCTTCAGCCTTCAATCTTGCCTACCAAGCTAGCTCTTCGAGCAATAGCCTCACCAAAGCTAGAATCATTCAAGAAACCGCATGCGTCTTCCCTTGACTCTTCCCCACCCCGCGCTAAATGGGAAAAGAAAAAGGTAAAACAAAGACTTTTGATGAGAAAACTTTTTGTAAAATTTGTTTGCACAGATGCATGAAGACGATGAAGACGGGTGGTCTGGTTGGAGGAACGGATTGAACCTATGAGCCTGGGCACACGGAATAAACCGTGTAAGTTCCCGTACTCGGGAAGGGAACGGCTACGGCTGACGAGGGCAAAATCACAGAAAAGGAAATTTCCATGGGTATGAACTTACTTCACTACGGCCTTGAGGTGCTAGTATTGGGTAGTACGTTTCGTATGTATGAGATATTTGCATAAACTTGAATATCTAGAAAATCAGCTAAGTGCTCAGCTTTATCGAGCGTGGGTTTTGCCACCTGAGTGTAACTGATGATCATCCCCTAAGTATCCTTTGGAAGAAGGTATATCCGACGGGGGGACCGGGAACCCGGATGCCGACGTTGACGTCTCAGTAGCCGTGGGGTTTGTACTACTTGGGATATCTCGGGGTACCTAGTGGGATATGGCTTGAAGATCGAGATATATATGAAGTTATAGTTGTGGTTGGTTCCTAATTTCGAGGTCTGTCACTGTGCGTGCTTCCTCTTTAATTGGGAAATGTGTTTTGGATTGAACGAGACTCATTCCTACCGATTAAAGGTAATATTTCGCCATATCAACTGTCCGTTATTGGTTATATTAAGATGCACTAGCCCTAATATGGTAGAATCACCAATAATATGCCTATTTTAACATTAGACTACCTAAGTGAGATAGACCCAGAAGAGGGCAATTTAGCAAGATTTTGGTGGTATAAAAGTGGCTCTGTCTGGTACAGCTAAAGTATAAACTTCCTCTGTCGCATTCGGTGAGCCTATCCGGTGCGGTATCTATTGCTATTGGGAAAACCCGTCCGCTTTACTCGAGTAGTAAGGTGCAGGTGTATTGCAAAAAAAACAAAAGTAATGTTTCATGTATCTAGCGCATCATACATCAATGACCTCCCATATGACCGGAAAAATAAAAAATAGATTGCACCATTGCACATGCTGCATGCTCATCTGCTCTGCTGTTAGATCAACTACTGGTAGGTCATGAACAACGTTAACACCTACAACCATCAATTGGATCAATGAGACGCTCGTACAGTTGCTTGGGCCAGGCATAAATAGACCAGAATAGTAGAGGAGAGAAAGTTTTCTCGGTTTTAGGACAGCTTTTTTTTCATTATCAGGTATGGAGAGCGCCAAAGCGTGCATAGAAACAAGTAAATTACCTTGTCGTTCCGGTTTATTTGATCCTGGACTCGGAACTGGGACCCAAAACCTAGGGCAGTTTTATATCTAGATCATTCTTCTTGTCGTCTGAGCAGTTGCGTTAGCGTTGCATACCTAGTGCCCCGGGCAAGCGAGCGAGCATGCGTCATGGAATTTGAAAGTCCGTCTTCCTTACACTATCATCTGTGGGTCCATGTATACTTGCTATCGGCACGCACAGAGCAACAAATACAAGCTTGTCGGATCCAGCATTCCAGCACTCCGATCCCATTTGGTCGCCGAGTGCATCTGGCGCACGCCATGTCAGTGACAATGACTCTGAGCATGAGAAAACCTTCCCAAATAGTCGGAGAAACGTTCGTTCCCCAAACATGCCCAACTACCCCCCATCTTTCGTTTGCATGTGCGGGGTGTTATTTCTAGGGCATTGCAGAGAACAGAGTTCCATGCGGTAATTCGTAATATCCCCGGGCCCAGACTTCAATCGACTGACAAGGAGCAAGATCAGTACGTACATATGTAGGTAGCCAACCAGCTAATGGCGATTTTTGCGATGTATGCATGAACGCCACTCTAAAAACTCACCCTTCATGCAGCCTGTGCTCTGCGAGAAACAATGTCTAGAAGATGATATTCCGAATTCAATATGGGTTATCGTGAGAGGCAGGATCCCTAATAGAGTTTTGATAAGACAAATTATTTTGGTGAAGTGAGCGTTCCCTTACTTGTATATCTAGGGAGAAGATGAATCTAATACGATGAAGGACCTTTCATGATCATTATATTCAGCCTGAAACTCTAACAACACCCGAATTGGGCTTGGCACATGATTTGGACTATGTTGAGTTCGACGTCAACACAACACGACACAAGCCTAAATAACCTCAACGTACTCGGGTCAAGCATAAATATAGGGGATTGCAAGGTGTTTAGCCGAGGGCGCACGGCTGGATTAGTGTTGTTAATAGCGCATTTTGGACTCATTTGGTACTGACACTCTCCATGGCCATATATCTATTATGGTGCAAAAGTGTCCCTTCACGATATTTTATGCCTGATCATCACTTGAGTACACGCGCAATATCCCGACAACACTGAACTACCCTTCTCTATCGCGTTACCCGTACGCAGAAGCCCGGGAAATATATGTCTATGATTGGTTTCACCCTCTGCGAAACCAAATACTTGTGCCAATGCATGAGAGTATCCCACCAACCGACCCACACGTCGATTATATCTTGGACCGCTGTGGCTCTGCTGATATTCGTTGCAGGATGACTGCATTTAGTACTACTTGTTTTGAGGCGTAAGTTAGAACAAAGATTGATTCATACATGTGATACAATTTTCCATTGGCCAAGTTTTGTTTTAGTAAATACATTTGAAGGAGCGAAGCACTGAATTTCGAAATAAAGACCTGCTGCAAATTTAGGTTCATGATCAACTTGAAATTTCATTGAGTGTTACCCTGAACTTTCTTGGACAATAGTATTTGAGTTTCGCAACGCCTCATGGCAACCCCAGGTGGAGGACTCATGAGGAGTAAACACGGCTGAAAGGAGGTCATGTGAAGAGTCCAAAGTCCAAAGTCACTTGAAGTGGATTTGCCAGTGCCAAGCGCCAAGTATAGATATGTATATGATAGCTCTCCTAAATTATGTACTGAGACGTGTTCTAATGGAATATTTGGTTCTCGGGTAGACACGGATATTGAGGCTACAGTGATATACGCATTTTTACGGCTATAGATATGGATTTGTGAGCCATGATCACTCACTGGTCAACCTTGGAGAGGAGCCCGCGCGGATATATCAGTTACATTTGGGAGTTTTCGTGGCTAGCGCTCGCTTATTCCGGAGGTCTCGACGCGGGGGGGGGGTTCAGCATTGTCTGGATGACAAGGCACCTCATATAAGGCTTTGGTATATGACGTGTTTTCATCGGCGTGCAGTTGCGCATGCATTTGGCCCTGCAGAATTTACAATTGGCCCTGGAGGCCGACACGGCTGTGGTATCAGCCCCTGATGAGTGACGCATGATGCTGTTTTTTCCACTACGTGGGCTGGGATGCGGTTCAAGTGGATCTCGACACTATACGCAAGGCGGATATAACAGTTGGAATAAGCAACCTATCTACATAAGCGTATGAAGAGGAAATGCTTCTGGTTGGAAATGTATCTATACAGTATGTAACAATATATCGGGAGCAAGAAGTACGTATCCGTCCCATATTGCCATTGGGAAGTTGTTACCTGCAACTCTATCCCTCACCCAGGGCCGGTGGCAACCCGTTGCAACAGTTGCAAGGCTCCTACTGATGGTCTTCAACCTCATTCGCCACCGGACAGTTTCGCGAGCTTATGACCGTATGTACTCGGGCATGCATTTTGTGTAATATACAGTACATACCCCCCCGGGTGTAGCTGGCCAGCAGCCGAAAGAAAAGCATCAGATGATGGATAGAGTGGTCTCTGATAGTCGCCCACCTTTTAGTCACTTGTGGGATTGGGAACAATTAGGTATTGGGAATAGATTATGATTATATTGGGTTATATTGGGATGTGGCTCTATTAATGATAATAATAGGAGGTGTACTGCAATCGGGACCAATTAAAATACTGAAGGCTGGCATGTGAAAGTCTCTTTCGTGATGTTGCACGTGCTTGCTTCAAAACAGCTGCCAAGCGGCCAAGAGAGCCGTCCTAGCCGAAACAGGTTTAAGCTTATCAGAGCTCCCAGAGCTAATTTATGTTACAGACAATTGCTAAAAACTAACCCTCCAGCTGTCAGCAGTCCCGACCATTACCCGAATAATGGCCACCAAGGTAACACAATACGATGATGTGGGGGAAGGGAGGGGTGCATCTGCAGCACTTGGTGATGGCGTAGATCTAGCCGATGAATCAGGGGAGGGTTCCGTGTCTGGGGGGAGGTTAGTAGAGACACCAACATCTGGTGGATCTAGATCTACGGGGAAAATCGGAGGGAATGGAGATGATGAGGGTGTGGGTGTGGAAAGTGACTTTGAGGTGCCGGAGGAAGGAGTACCCCTAAAACGACTACCACGACCTAAAGCTAAGAAGGAGAAGGGAAGAACTAGGGTTAAGAGTGGTGATGGTGCGGTGGATACGGATGAGCCACATACAGATGATGAACTTGTTGTCCGGTGGAGTCAAGATGGGGGATCGCCTACGTCTTTTAGGAAGTTAAGAGAGCAGCATAAGGGGAGACGGGGGTCACATAGTACTACTGGAGCAAAGAAGGAGAAGAGGAGGAGACGGGGGTTGGAGGAAGTGGGGATTGAAGAAGAAGAGAATGGTGGGGATATGGAAGAGTTTGAGGGACCGTTGGTTGGTAGAGGGGAGAGAGGAATATTTTATACAAAGGAGGAAGAGAGGAGGGTGAGGAGGAAGATGGATAAGTGGTTAGTGGGGTTTTTGGCGGGGCTGTATATGCTGAGTTTTTTGGATAGGAGTAGTGAGTTGCCCCGCTCCTTTTTGAATGGCTTTCGGTGGGGCATGGCATGGAGAGTATGCTGCGTGCTCTTATAGATTGATTGATAGCAATATGAGCGTAATTGGGTTTGGACATAATATGGGGATTCTTTAGAGTATCGTGTGAATATGTGGGTGTTGACTGACGTTATAGGATCTCATCTGTACTATAGACATTGGAAACGTGAGCTCAATACTTCAATATATTCAAATTTCTCTCGCCCACTATCCCAAAAGCCTTAAGCGCGATTTCAAAATGAGTGAGTAACTGGGACTAAGCTAATAGAGGATACTCTGCTATAGGCACGTATAGCGGGGATGGAAGAGGATCTAAACCTCACAGGAGACCAGTATGAATGGCTCCTTACATCATTTTATATTACATATATCGTATGTACATAGTCAGTTCAGTTGGGAGCAGAGGTTAAACTGACTGGGTATTATATAGACGTTTGAATGGCTGACATTGTTGTGGAGGATCGTGCCTGCGCACAAGCACATTGCGTTCTGTGTTGCTGGGTAGGTATACTACTGTTTTCTAGAAAGGTTCATGAAGCTTGCTAATCAGCACGGATGGACAGATGGGGCCTGGTAGCGAGTATACGTGCGTCTTCAAATTTCACTTCTAATGATTAGTCAAGATGGTCTGACTTTAGTTGGTTCGTGGCAGAGGCTCTGGCGTGGAATTGGGGCAGTATGATGTTTCTCCGTGCATTGCTGGGGGTGTTCGAAGCTGCATATGGGCCAGGTGTTCCATTCTACTTATCCTTCTTCTACCGCCGCGAGGTAACCCCACTTCATTGTTATCCATTCACCAGAAATCCCCTTCACTAACACTAGAATCATTAGGAGCTTGCCCTCCGTGCCGGTCTATTTGTCTCTGCCGCCCCCCTCGCAACCGCATACGCCGGTACCCTCGCATACCTCATAACCAGCATCCCCTCTCCTCTAGCCCCCTGGCGGGTCTTGCTTATTTCAGAAGGTTTCCCAAGCCTGATTGTCGCTGTAGTAGCATGGTATTGGATCCCTGACAGTCCTGGAGAGCAGAGGTGGTTGGGGCGCAGGGAGAGGGAGATTGCACGGAGGAGGGTTATGGTAGTGAAGGATGGGGAGGATGAGGAGTGGGATGATGGTGAAACTGGGGGGGTAGCTGGACTGGAGGAGAAATGGGGAATTAAATGGGAGGAGGTTTGGATAGCGTTGGGGGATGCGAAGAATTGGGTTACAGCGGTGAGTGTATTTCATAGAGGAAGTTTGGTGGGTTAGAACTAATGAACTTCTGTGGGGGAGTAGTTGATGTTTTTCAGTTGTAATGTTGGGTTTAGTTCGCTACCGGTGTATCTCCCGACTATCTTGAACGAGTATACCTTCCGCCAATCCCACCCTTCGCTCTTGGTTACTGAGCCCTGCTAACTATCTACGCAGCATGGGCTACACCCCACTCCAATCTCAAGCCCTCTCTGCCCCTCCTTACCTCCTCGCATTCTTCTCCGTCATCTTAACAACGTACCTCTCTGACCGGCACCGCTCCCGTTCAACCTTCATCATCACTCACGCCCTCATCGCCTTCCTGGGCTACCTCTTCCTCGCCTTATCCCCTCCCACGCTCACCTCCGGTTCCATCTGGGGTTATCTAGCAATCTATCCCATAGCAACCGGAGTATTTAGTGCTGTGACCTTAATCATTCCTTGGACGTTAAATAACCAGGATACGGTTAGTAAGCAGGGAGCAGGGATGGTTGTGTTGGGTGTCGTGGGGCAGATGGGGCCGTTGGTGGGCACGAGGGTGTATCCAAGGGATGGGACTGGGAATAATAGGTTGGGAATGGGGGTTTGTGCGGTTGCCCTGGCGGTGGTGGCAATGGCGGCGGGGGGGTTGAGGGGGATGCTGAGGAGGGGGAATGAGAGGAGGGATGAAGAGGAGAGGAGGATGGGGGGGAGGGGTGGGAGGAAGATGAGGTTCATACTTTGATTATATGCATTGTGTATGGATTGCGTGTGTGTGTGTGGGTTTACTGGCATTTTTCGTTGTAAGAATTGTAATTATCCCCTTTTGGCAGGACCATGATCGAGACTGGATCACCTTTAAATACATACCTATTGCTTGAAGACGAAAGCTAAAGAAAACCTCCACTCCCCTTCACAGAATAATTTCAAATACCCAAAACAGAATTTATTGAAGAACAAAAATAGCTCTCGACCCCGTGGGTTCTTAAGCCACTTCGTGCTTCTGCTAGCGATCTAATCTTTATCAAATTTTGTGGCCCCTTTGAGTGATCAAATCAGAGGGGGCCGCGGGGAATTGATGCTGTATTTTTCCCCGAGCTCGGCATGGCCACGGCATTGTAGTGTGCTCCTAAGTGATTTATTTTAGAATATAGTGTTGCTAAAACAGGGTGGCGTGCGAGTCTAAGTAAACTCCATGCAGCATAGCAAATATCTTCACTTGCTAGGTTTAGTGCCCCATTTGTATACATATGTATGACAGCCTGACCCCTGCTCAAATTAAATGTACAGGAAGTAAGTAATTGATAAAGAAAGATTCTAAGTGCAGCGTGGGCCGTTCTCGTTTGGAGACATCGCCCACTGGCAGGGCCGAGATGGTACTTTGCCTTGTATCAGATTCTCTCTAAACATGATGAGAAATGGCTGATTCCGGATCTAGGGGGGAGGGGAATCTGCTAATTATAACAGCACTTGGGGGGATTCAGGGTAATTGGTTGAAGCTCCCCAGCCTGAGCTGTTACCTGATTCTTGCGGTTTTCGGGTGAGAAAACCGAGTGCCAGATCTTGAAAAACCAATCTATCCGAACTAAGTAACTTATCCAGATTGAATCTAGGGGGGAATTCCGAATTATTTTATACGACGCCGAATTTTCCGGGCTAGACTTAAAAAGTGAATGTCATCATTATGCTTCGCGTTCCAATAAGATAATTGCTCGTGGTTGTGGTTTCCGCACTCGGCAACCTGAAGAATCAGATAAGAGCATGGACACCGTCACGTGGCGGCTCAACTTCAAGGAACCATTTATCCTCAAACATTTTGCCACCAGGCTGTATATATGGAGACGGCCTAGAGAAAGTAGCCTGAGCTCGCAACTGACTGGTGAGAAGAATACTTTCAATACCCTCCTGCACGTACAAATGGCTCAGTATGGGGGTCTCCCCCAAGAACAGGTGGTATTTAGTTGCCTTATGTACATATGTGTGTATGCTCGCGGCCAATGTGTCAATTAGTAAATCTCGGGAAGTTGGTGCGCACTGTTACCCTGAACTTACTGTAAGTCTACATCTTTGTTTACGTGATTAAAATTTCATTCTAGTTCGCTAGCTAGTGTACCATCGGCCATATCTCTGGTATGTATGGCAAGACCCACTGAAATTGACTTTCCAATGTACGTTTAGCTGTAAAGTGCAAATGACTGTACTAAACTCTGCAGTTACTCCTGCTAAATTGGACGAAGTTGGGACGAATTCAGGAATTAATCAGATTATTTTAGTCATGATGCTGATATAACGATAAAACCAAAGAAAGAAGCATATCAACAATGCAAAGACCCTCCGTACACCCTGATTCTCCCCCACCCCTCCACCCATCTATCCCAGCAGGCGAACTACTGTCTCTGGTACGTAACCTTGATCGGGTCTGTCCCTGTAACCAATACAGCCCCGGCCATCGCCTCCTTCGCACTAATCGCTCCCTCCTGGTGCTCGTATTCCACGAACGCAATACCCTTCCTCCCAGGCACCATACGCACTTCCTTGAATCCATCGAACCGACCAAATAAGCCTGAGAGCATCTCCTGGTTTGTGTCTGCGGGGAGTTTTTGTAAGAAGAGGACTTTGTTGGGGGGAAGGTATTCATCTGGGATGGATGGGGCGGCGGCGGCATTCGTGGATTTGAGACCTGTGGCGGCTTTTTTGGCGGGTCGACCGTCGACGGGAGTACCTGCTGGGGCGACGGGAGCAGCAGCGGCTGCTCGCTTTAGAGACTTTTGGGCTTCGAGTTCCTGGGCTTGCTTTCGCTCTGTATACGGGGAGTAAGGGGTCTTGTTAGCACAATTGATCTTCATGCAGAACGATTAATCCCTCCACTGCAAAGGAGTGCTAGGAAAGGAGTCGATAAATCGCCAACTTCTTGCCTCCTCCCCCAGCACCCAGGATACAATATCCTCATCCCCCTCTTCGCAAACCCAGACGCCACACCACCCCAACAACCCACCTTTCTCCGCCACCCTCCTCCGCTTGTGTGCCTCTAGCTCCTCATCGTTGCCGGTCAGTTTTACGGTTGCATCAGACTTGCTCCGGGCGAATTGCAGGACCATGGGCTTCTCGAAGAGGGAGAAGCCCTGGACTTCGCGGATGGCTTTGTCGGCTGCCTCGGTGGTGTCGAAGACTATGAAGGCTTGGCCTTTTGCTCGTAGGTTCTTTTTGGCGACGATGTCGATTATGGTACCGTATTGGGCGAAGATGGATTGTAGAGTAGTTTTGAGGAGGGGGATGGCGATGGATTCTTCGAGATTACGGATCTGCAAAGTTGGGACTGGGGGTCAATTGGAGCTTTGTGACTGGTTTTGGGGGGGGGTTGTGGGGCGTACGTAGACACTGGAT